>OCSG01000005.1_pt1 | contig 283671 bp, 212 predicted proteins | sample 1538831 | NCBI WGS metagenome assembly OCSG01 (sample SAMN04571729, study PRJEB22368) | human gut metagenome | biome: human gut; material: stool | host: Homo sapiens | place: Luxembourg | collected 2012-09-20 | reverse complement strand
AAAACCACTCTCACGGAAGCGCTGCTCTTTGAGAGTGGTATTATAAAACGTCGCGGCAGAATTACTGCCAAGAATACGGTCAGCGATTACTTTCCGGTGGAACAGGAATATGGCTATTCTGTGTTTTCCACCGTTTATCATGTGGAGTGGAACGGTAAGAAACTGAATATTATAGACTGTCCGGGTAGTGACGACTTTGTGGGAGCGGCCATGACGGCTCTCAATGTAACCGATACAGCTATTCTGCTGCTGAACGGGCAATACGGTCCTGAAGTAGGTACTCAAAATCATTTCCGCTATACGGAGAAGCTGGGCAAACCGGTTATTTTCCTTGTAAACCAGCTCGACCATGAGAAGTGCGACTATGATATGGTACTGGAACAGTTGCAGTCAATTTACGGTTCTAAGGTAGTTCCCGTTCAATATCCGTTGGCTACCGGACCGAATTTCAATTCGTTGATTGATGTACTTCTGATGAAAAAATATTCGTGGGGGCCGGAAGGCGGAGCGCCCACTATAGAAGATGTTCCCGCGGAGGAAATGGAAAAAGCGACTGCCATGCATAAAGCATTGGTAGAGGCTGCTGCCGAGCACGATGAAACTTTAATGGAGAAATTCTTCGAACAGGATTCTCTGACCGAAGACGAAATGCGTGAGGGTATCCGCAAGGGGTTGGCTTCTCGCGGTATGTTCCCCGTATTCTGCGTGTGTGCGGGAAAGGACATGGGTGTGCGCCGTTTGATGGAGTTCCTGGGTAATGTTGTTCCGTTTGTAGACGAAATGCCGCCGGTGCACAATACACGCGGCGAAGTGGTGAAACCCGACTCCAACGGACCTACTTCCTTGTATTTCTTCAAGACTGCCGTTGAGCCGCATATCGGTGACGTGCAGTATTTCAAGGTGATGAGCGGCAAAGTACACGAAGGAGATGACTTTACCAATGCCGACCGCGGTTCGAAAGAACGCATTGCGCAGATTTACGCATGTGCGGGAGCCAACCGTATCAAGGTGGAAGAAATGGTGGCCGGCGATATCGGCTGTACGGTGAAGCTGAAAGACGTGCATACGGGCAATACGCTGAATGCCAAAGGCGCTGAAAATCGTTTCAACTTTATCAAATATCCGAATTCCAAATATTCCCGTGCCATCAAACCGCTGAATGAAGCCGATACGGAAAAGATGATGGCTATCTTGAACCGTATGCGTGAGGAAGACCCTACATGGGTTATCGACCAGTCTAAGGAGCTGCGTCAGACCATTGTGCACGGGCAGGGTGAATTCCACCTGCGCACACTGAAGTGGCGTTTGGAGAACAATGAGAAATTGCAGATTAAGTTTGAAGAGCCGAGAATCCCGTATCGTGAAACCATCACGAAAGCTGCCCGTGCCGACTATCGCCATAAGAAACAATCCGGTGGAGCCGGTCAGTTCGGTGAAGTTCACTTGATTGTGGAACCTTATTATGAAGGTATGCCGATGCCGGAAACTTATAAGTTCAACGGACAGGAATTCAAGATGAACGTGAAAGGCGTTGAGGAAGTGCCATTGGAATGGGGCGGCAAGCTGGTATTTGTGAACAGTATTGTGGGCGGTTCCATCGATGCCCGTTTTATGCCTGCTATTCTGAAAGGTATCATGTCGCGTATGGAGCAAGGTCCGCTGACCGGTTCGTATGCCCGTGACGTACGTGTTATCGTATACGACGGTAAGATGCACCCGGTAGATTCCAATGAAATCTCTTTCATGCTGGCGGGACGCAATGCGTTCAGTGAAGCGTTTAAGAATGCCGGTCCGAAGATTTTGGAACCTATATATGATGTAGAGGTGTTTGTTCCTTCCGATAAGATGGGTGATGTGATGGGTGACCTGCAAGGACGCCGCGCTATGATTATGGGTATGAACAGCGAAGCCGGTTATGAAAAACTGATTGCCAAAGTGCCTTTGAAGGAAATGTCCTCGTACTCTACGGCATTGAGTTCGTTAACAGGCGGTCGTGCTTCGTTTATTATGAAGTTTGCAAGTTATGAGCTTGTTCCGAGTGATGTACAGGATAAACTTATCAAGGAATTTGAAGCAAAACAAGCTGAAGAATAGAATTTTTTAATAAATGGTTGAAGCCGTTGTTCGCTCATCGTGAGGAATGACGGCTTTTTTATTAACACAGATTAAGAATATGGGGAAATGTGAATGTTAATATTTAATTTTTTATTAAATTTGCAAACCAAAGGTGTCTCATTTTGTTATAATGCTCGTAATACAACTTAAAAAACCTTCTACGGTTAATTAACGAGAACACCCGGTTAAATCAGGTTAATTGGTTAGGAGTGTTAATTAGGGAGTGTTAATTTTGTGACTATGAAAAAGTCAACTATATGGATATTAGGTGTTGTTATGGGGCTTTCCTTCCTTAGTTTGCTGTATCTGCAGATAAGCTATATTGAGGAAATGGTGAAGATGCGTAACGGACAATTTGATGAATCGGTGAAGCGTGCGTTGATGGCTGCTTCGAAAGAGGCAGAGTCCGCAGAGGTTGTGCGTTGGCTGAATGAGGATATCTCCGAGGCGGAAAAGAAGGCGTGGGAACAATCGCAAAGCAGTAGCGGAGTGATGCGTACCCAGCGGTTTGTGATGACAGCTCCGGATGGCAGTGTCCGTTCTTCGGTGGAATTGAAAACTTTCAGTAACGAGCCTTCTGAATTGCCAAGAGCAATGATTTCACGCAAACATGGAGCAAAAACCATTCCTCAGACTTCACGCTCGCAGATAGAGATGCTTAAAAACCGCTATCTTTACCAGCGTGCATTGGTAGACGAGGTGGTGTTGCAGATGGTATACAATGCCAGCGACAAGCCGATTGAGGAGCGTGTTAATTTCAAAAGTCTGGACCAGTATCTAAAAGCAGGTCTGATAGAGAATGGTCTCGGTGATATGGATTATCACTTCAAGGTGATAGACCGGGAAGGTCGGGAGGTATACCGTTGTGCGGATTATAGCGATGCAGGGAGTGAAAGCTCTTATTCGCAGCCATTGTTTTTGAATGACCCACCAGCCCGTATGAGTATCGTCAAGATACATTTTCCGGGAAAGAAGGATTATATCTTCGATTCGGTCAGGTTTATGATACCGTCGATGATATTTACTTTTGTACTGCTGGTGACGTTCATCTTTACGATTTACATCGTATTCCGCCAGAAGAAGCTGACGGAGATGAAGAATGATTTCATCAACAATATGACGCACGAGTTCAAGACGCCGATATCGACGATTTCTCTCGCGGCACAGATGTTGAAAGACCCGGCTGTGGGCAAGTCTCCGACTATGTTCCAGCATATATCGGGTGTCATCAACGATGAAACGAAGCGTTTGAGGTTCCAGGTAGAAAAAGTGCTTCAGATGTCGATGTTTGACCGTCAGAAGGCTACTTTGAAGAATAAGGAACTGGATGCCAACGAGCTGATAGCGGGTGTTATCAACACGTTTACACTGAAAGTGGAGCGTTATAATGGAAAGATTGAATCGGAGCTTAAAGCTACCAACTCTGCCATTTTTGCCGATGAGATGCATATCACCAATGTGATTTTCAATCTCATGGATAATGCAGTGAAGTATAAACGTCCGGATGCGGATCTGCAACTGACGGTGAAGACTTGGAATGAGCCTGGCAAACTGATGATTTCCATCCAAGATAACGGCATCGGCATCAAGAAGGAGAATTTGAAAAAGATATTCGAGAAGTTCTATCGCGTGCATACAGGTAATCTGCACGATGTGAAAGGCTTCGGCTTGGGACTGGCTTATGTGAAGAAGATTATCATGGATCATAAGGGAACTATCCGGGCAGAAAGTGAACTGAACGTAGGAACTAAATTTATTATTGCATTACCTTTATTAAAAAATTGATTGATATGGACGAGAAACTGCGTATTTTATTGTGCGAAGATGATGAAAATCTTGGCATGCTTTTAAGAGAATATTTACAGGCAAAAGGTTACGCTGCCGAGTTATATCCCGATGGAGAAGCAGGATACAAGGCTTTCCTGAAGAATAAATATGACTTGTGTGTGTTTGATGTGATGATGCCGAAGAAAGACGGATTCACACTGGCACAAGAAGTGCGTGCGGCCAATGCCGAAATACCTATTATCTTCTTGACGGCAAAAACATTGAAGGAAGATATTCTGGAAGGTTTCAAGATTGGTGCCGATGACTACATCACCAAGCCCTTCAGTATGGAAGAGCTGACTTTCAGAATTGAAGCTATCCTGAGACGTGTTCGCGGAAAGAAGAACAAGGAGAGCAACATCTATAAGATTGGTAAGTTTACATTCGACACGCAGAAACAGATTCTGGCGACTGCCGAGAAGCAGACTAAACTGACCACCAAAGAATCCGAACTGCTGGGCTTGCTTTGTGCACATGCCAACGAAATTCTGCAGCGTGACTTTGCGTTGAAGACTATTTGGATTGATGACAACTATTTCAATGCACGTAGTATGGATGTATATATCACAAAGCTGCGTAAGCACCTGAAAGAAGATGATTCGATTGAAATCATCAACATTCACGGAAAAGGATATAAACTGATTACTCCGGAAGCTGAGTCTTGATGAGGCTCGGCTCCTCTGGGGGAGAGAAAATAAAAAAGGCGGTCTGCATGTATATGCTAACCGCCTTCTTTATTTCTTTTCTTTTGATATTAGTCGACAATTCTCTTGTTGATGACAATGTAGGAAATCAATCCCACTACAACCAAAACGGCAGAACTGCCCAAGATGGCATTGTTGTTAACATTGCCGGTAAAAGAACATGCAACCAGGATTACAGCTCCTATTACGACTAATATCAATCCCAGATTTTTTAATAAGCCTTTCATGTGTGTGTATTTTAATTAGATTATTATATTCTTTCGTATTCTTGTCACAAAGAAAAGCATAATTCTTTAACAAGCGAAATTATTTTTGCAAAAAATCCATATTTTAATAAAGAATGGAAGATGAGGAATGAAAAATGACGCTTCATCCCCTTATTTTCTCCTCCCTTAATCTCTAATCCTTAACCCCTAATCCCTATATCTTAGTCCTTCGTATTGAAGAAAATCTTCCTCAGCACCTCCTGGCTCACACTGAGCTCTTCGATGGTGATGCCTTTCAAGGCTTCTTTGAGGGTCTGGTTGGCAATGACGCGCGCGCGTTCTTCCAGCTCCTTGCCGTCCTTGGTCAGATGTATCAGATTGGTTCGGCGGTCTTTCTTGTCCGATATGCGCACGACGAGATGCTGACGCTCCATATTGTCTATCAAGCGCGTCATGCTGGGCTTGTCTTTGAAAGTTGCATTACACAACTCTTGTTGCGTCACCCCGTCCTTTTCCCATAAGAAGATGAGGACGGTCCACTGTTCCGGAGTAATCTCCAAACCGTTCTGGCGGAAGTTGCGGGACAGCTTTCGGTTAATGGCAGCCGACACTTTACCGTTCAGTATGGCAAAGATAAGGCGGATATCAAAGTTGAATTGCTCTATCATGAAATTATTGTTTAAACAACTTTGCAAAGATAGTGCAAGCCGAAGACAATTCCTATATCCCTACACAAAAAAACATTAAATGTTTGTAGTTCAAAATAAAATGTCTACCTTTGCACCGCATTTTTAAAACGAATAATTTATTTATTTAATTAAACGAGTATGAATCAATACGAAACCGTTTTCATTTTGACTCCCGTTTTGTCTGATGTTCAGATGAAGGAAGCGGTAGAAAAATTCAAAGGCATCCTTACTGCTGAAGGTGCTGAGATTGTAAATGAAGAAAACTGGGGACTGAAGAAGCTGGCATATCCTATCCAGAAGAAGTCAACCGGTTTCTATCAGCTGATTGAGTTCAATGCAGAACCTACTGTCATTGAGAAACTGGAAATAAACTTCCGTCGTGACGAGCGCGTTATCCGTTTCTTGACTTTCAAGCAAGACAAGTACGCTGCTGAATATGCTGCGAAGAGAAGAAGTGTTAAATCAACTAAAAAGGAGGATTAATCATGGCACAACAAGTTCAATCAGAAATCAGATATTTAACTCCGCCCTCAGTAGACGTTAAGAAGAAAAAATACTGCCGTTTCAAAAAGAGCGGTATTAAGTACATCGACTACAAAGATCCTGAATTCTTGAAGAAATTCTTGAATGAGCAAGGTAAAATCCTTCCGCGTCGTATTACCGGTACTTCTTTGAAGTTCCAACGTCGTGTAGCTCAAGCTGTGAAGAGAGCACGTCACTTGGCGTTGCTGCCCTATGTAACTGACATGATGAAATAATAGGAGGAGGAAAGTATGGAAATTATATTGAAAGAAGACATTGTAAACTTGGGTTATAAGAACGACATCGTAACAGTAAAGTCTGGTTACGGTCGTAACTACCTCATCCCGACTGGTAAAGCTGTCATCGCTTCACCGGCTGCAAAGAAAATGTTGGCTGAAGAGCTGAAACAACGTGCTCACAAGCTGGAGAAAATCAAAAAGGATGCTGAAGAACTGGCTGCTAAGCTGGAAGGCGTATCATTGAAGATTGCTACTAAGGTTAGCTCTACTGGTACTATCTTCGGTTCTGTTGGTAACATCCAGATTGCTGAAGAGTTGGCTAAATTGGGTCACAACATCGATCGTAAGATTATCGTTGTTAAGGACGCAGTGAAAGAAGTTGGTAACTACAAGGCTATCGTTAAGCTGCACAAGGAAGTTTCTGTAGAAATTCCTTTCGAAGTAGTTGCTGAAGAAGCATAAGAAAAGACTTCATAATGATAAGGAAGCCCGGTTCTGATAAAGGACCGGGCTTTTCTATGTTCGGAGCGTATGTGTGTGAGCTTATTGAGGGATACGTAAAGCTGCGGTTATAGAGGTTTACGAATCTGAAGTAGAGGTTTACGCGCGCGGTATAGAGGTTTGGCAAGAATACTCTTGTGTCTCTTTACGAGGTTACTAATGCAAAAAAAAGAGCATATCCACTCAGGGGTATGCTCTTTGCCTTATTGTCAGCCAATAATTCTTTTAGTTTCTTGGCAATGCTTCTTTCACTACCATTTGGCGGCCTACATATTCTGCTCCATTCAGTTTGTTGATTGCTTGTTGGGCTTCAGCAGCTTCGGGCATCTCTACGAAGGCAAAACCTTTTGATCTGTTTGTATTACGGTCCATAATCAGTTTTACTGATTCTACTGTTCCATACTCTTCCATTACTTGTCTCAAATCTGATTCCCTAACGTTGTAGCTAAGGTTTCCAATGTACATATTCATAAAATACAAAAATAAAAAATTAATAATTCAATAAAGGAGTCTTAGGAAGTTGTAGTCAGAAATGAAAATTCTCAATGTGGCTAATCGAGGAGAAACATAGTGAAACGTAGATCGTAATAAACCTCTTATTGTTTTGTTGATGCAAAGTAACGGCTTTTATTTGGTATATGCACTATACTTTATCATTTATCTGCCATATAATACCCTTTTTTGTGAAATAAGACCAAGACTTAACAATTGGAAGGGAACAGAAGGAGAGGATAAGACATAAAAAAAGTCTGGTGTGCTTGTATGCACGTCAGACTTTCAATTCTCTCGAGTGTTGTACTGAAATTATTCAGCTACAACAGCTGCGCTATCTACTGCTACAGTGTCAGCTGCTGCGGCTGCTGCTGCGGCTTCAGCTGCTGCTGCTTCTACAGCTGCGATTGAGTCAGCGATACGGATAGAATCTGCAGTTGCTTGTTCAGCGTTAGCTGCTTTGTTGCCACAAGATGCGAAAGATACTGCTACGATAGCTGCAGCCATCAAAACTAATTTTTTCATTTTCTTTACTTTTAAAACGTAATACAATCAATTGCTTTATTAAAACGATGCAAAGGTATGTACTTTTTAGATACGTTGTTCTCCAAAACCCAACTTTTTTTATAATTTTTTTTGAGGAAAGCCCGTTTTTCCCGCTTTAAGCATGTTCTATAACATATTAATCTTCTGCGATACTATTATATAAATACCTTTTGATGCTTCTTTTGGGAGTTTTCTCAAATTCTGTAGGATAAAGCTGTATCTGGCTGACTTTTTCGTAAGCGGCAACGCTGTTATTCAGGCTTTTGAGATTTTCGTCCATAATGGTCTTCAGGTTTTCCGGATTATTCAATCCTAAGGAATCCAATGCTTCGTAGTCGGCATAAACCAAAGCTACCAATTTCTTATTACGTTCAATCACAAGGCTTTCCAGGACAAACGGCATGTTGTTGAGGCGGGCCTCTATTTCTTCCGGAAAGATATTCTGTCCGCTGGAGCTTAGGATCATGGTTTTGCTGCGTCCGCGGATATAAAGGTTGTTGTTGTCGTCCAAAGTACCTAAGTCACCGGTACGCAGCCAGCCGTCCTCGGTAAAAACTTCTTTGGTGGCTTCCGGATTCTTATAATAACCAACCATTACGTTTTCACCGCGTACCTGTATCTCGCCCAGTCGGTCATCCGGATTTTCTTTATAGATGCGGGCTTCCATGATGTCGAGTACCCGTCCGGAAGAGGTCGTTACGAATTCGTTCCATGGGGCGTAGCTGATAAGCGGGGCACATTCCGTCATGCCGTAACCGATGGTGAAAGGGAATTTGATGCGATGAAAGAATTCCTCCACTTCCGGGTTCATGGCGGCGCCGCCGATGATGACTTCCTTGAACCGGCCACCCAGCGCATCTACCAGTTTCTTGCGGATTTGCCCGTATATTTGTCCGTCCAGCAAAGGAATGCTGAGCGCCCATTTCATGGACTTTTTGTTGATAATAGGCTGAATGACATTCTTGTATATCTTTTCAATCACAAGGGGGACGGTTATAATCAGATTGGGTTTTACTTCTTCAAATGCCTTCATCAGGATTTTGGGAGAAGGAATTTTGCCCAACAACGTGACATGAGTGCCCACAGCCGTAGCGGTCAGGAAGTCGAAAGCGCAACCGTAAGCATGTGCCAACGGCAGGAAAGAGAGCACTTTATCACCTTTCTTCAGCAATTCGGTACGGATGCCGAAAGTTACGTTGCCTGCCAGGTTGTTTCCGGTCAGCATAACGCCTTTGCTGAAACCCGTCGTACCCGAAGTATAGTTCAACAACATTATTTTGTCATTGGAAAGGTCGGTATAAGTCACATCTTCCCGTGTGAAACCATTCGGATAGGTTTCTTCCATTTTATCGCCCAGATGTTTGAGGAAACGTTGGATAGTCTCTCCGTCACGCTGATACAGGCAGCGGAAATCATTGAGAGAGAATACTCCGCGCAAGCCGGTAAGCCGTTCTTCTTCCAGATGCTCCCAAATGGCATCGCTGGTAAAGAGGAATACAGATTCGGAATGATTAACGATGTGATGTACATCATTGGGGTTGAAATCCTGCAGGATAGGAACTACGATACCGCCATAAGTGATAACCGCCATATAAGCGATGCACCAGCGGGCATTATTCTTGCCGATAACCGCTATCTTATCGCCGCGGCGCAGGCTGCAATGCTTGAATAACAGGTGTAATTTGGCAATTTCTTGCGCAACTTCTCCGTAGGTATAACTTTCGTTTTCTCCATAATCGGTATAACAGGGGAGGTCCCAATTCTCGCGGAAACTATGCTCGTATAGCTTGATAAAGTTTTTTTGTATCATTGCACGTTTTTTGATGAATTGTGCAAAAGTAGGAAAAATATAATAATAATGTGTACCTTTGTCGTGAAAATGTGATTTAGGCTCATGATAGATACCAATATATTTCAAGATAAGACAGCGGTTTACTATACGTTGGGGTGCAAGCTGAATTTCTCGGAGACCTCGACTATCGGTAAGATTTTGCGGGAGGCAGGCGTGCGTACGGCGCGCAAGGGAGAGAAAGCGGATATATGTGTGGTAAACACCTGTTCGGTTACCGAAGTGGCGGATAAGAAGTGCCGCCAGGCCATTCATCGTTTGGTGAAGCAGCATCCGGGAGCTTTTGTGGTGGTAACGGGGTGTTATGCCCAGTTGAAGCCGGATGCCGTGGCAAAGATAGAAGGCGTGGACGTTGTGCTGGGGGCGGAGCAGAAGAAAGACCTGCTTCAATATCTGGGTGACTTGAAAAAGCATGAAAGCGGTGAGGCCTATACCTCCGCTTTGAAAGATATCCGTTCGTTCGCTCCGTCGTGCTCGCGCGGCGACCGTACCCGTTTCTTCTTGAAAGTGCAGGACGGTTGCGATTATTACTGCTCTTATTGCACCATTCCTTTTGCCCGCGGACGCAGTCGTAACGGAAGTATTGCCTCTCTTGTGGAGCAGGCTCGTCAGGCGGCGGCCGAAGGCGGTAAGGAGATTGTCTTGACAGGAGTAAACATCGGTGATTTCGGCAAATCGACAGGGGAAACTTTTTTTGATTTGGTGAAAGCGCTGGACGAAGTGGAAGGCATCGAACGCTATCGTATATCTTCTATCGAGCCTAACTTGCTGACGGACGAAATCATTGAGTTCGTATCCCGTTCCAAGCGGTTCATGCCTCATTTCCATATCCCGTTGCAATCGGGTAGCGATGAAGTGTTGAAACTGATGCGCAGGCGATATGATACGGCTTTATTTGCTTCTAAAGTGAGGCGGATAAAGGAAGTGATGCCTGATGCCTTTATCGGCGTGGACGTAATTGTGGGTACCCGTGGAGAAACGGAAGAATACTTTGAACAGGCCTACCGGTTTATTCAAGGCCTGGATGTGACGCAGCTTCATGTGTTCAGCTATTCCGAACGTCCGGGCACGCAGGCCTTGAAGATAGACCATGTGGTATCCGCCGAGGAAAAGCACAGACGCAGCCAGCTTCTGCTGGAATTGTCGGACGAAAAGACACGCGCGTTTTACGCCCGCCATATCGGGCAGACAATGCCGGTTCTGTTGGAGCGCTCTAAACCGGGAACACCTATGCACGGCTTTACTCCGAATTATATCCGGGTGGAAGTACCGCATGATGATGCGTTGGATAATCAGGTAATTCCGGCGCGTATGGGTGATTTTAATGAAGAAGGCACGGCTCTTTTGGGAGTGCTTGGCGATAAGGGATTGGCAGATAAGTAATCAGTAATAAGGAATTGACAAGGTGAAATCGAGATTGATTTATTGGTTGACTTATGCAGGCATGTGGCTGTTGGCCTTATTGCCTTTTAAGGCGCTTTATGCGCTATCCGACGGGCTTTGCTTTTTGATGCATCACGTCGTGCACTATCGGCGCAGAGTGGTACGCACTAATTTGCGCCATGCATTTCCCGAAAAGTCCGAGACGGAACTGCGGGATATAGAACGCGGGTTCTATCGTTATATCTGCGATTATATGCTGGAGGAGGTGAAGATGCTGCGCATGTCTTTCAAGGAACTTTGCCGGCGCATGGAATATGACAATAAGGAAGAGTACCTTGCCATGATCGAGAAACATGGCGGCATTGTGTTGCTCATACCGCATTACGCTAATTTCGAGTGGATTACGGGAATGAGCAGTATTATGCAAGAGGGAGATATACCGGTACAAATCTATAAACCGCTGCACAATAAATATATGGATGCGATGTTTAAACGCATCCGTGCCCGCTTCGGCGGTTACAATGTGCCCAAACATTCTACGGCGCGTGAAATTATCAAACTGCGTCGTGACAATAAACGTGTGGCGGTGGGAATGATAACCGATCAGTCTCCCAATCCTAACGAGGCGCATCATTGGACAACCTTCCTGAATCAGGATACCGGTTTTATGGACGGTGCCGAGCGTATAGCGAAACTCATGGATTTCCCCGTATTCTATTGCGAATTGAAGAAGCGGGGGAGGGGCTATTGCCGTGTCCGGTTTGACTTGATAACCGAAACGCCGAAGGCAACTGCCGACGGTGAGATAACGGAATGTTTTGCCCGCCGTTTGGAGCAGACAATTCGTAGGGAACCGCCCTATTGGTTCTGGTCGCATAAGCGTTGGAAACTAAAGCGTGAAGATGCCATACAACATGGATAAGACAGCCGTTGTCATATTAAACTGGAACGGATGTGAAATGCTTCGTTCGTTTCTTCCTTCCGTAATACGCTGTTCCAAAACGGAAGGCGCGGAAATTTATGTGGCGGATAACGGTTCGACGGATGCTTCCGTCGATATGCTCCGACAAGAGTTCCCGTCCGTACACCTTATTATCTTAAAAGAAAATCTCGGTTTTGCCGAGGGATATAATCTTGCCTTGCAACAAGTATCCGCCGAATATGTGGTATTGCTTAATTCCGATGTGGAAGTGACCGAACACTGGTTGGCGCCACTCATAAACTATATGGACGCCCATCCTGAGGTTGCGGCGTGCCAACCTAAAATCCGGAGTTGGCGTCAAAAAGAACTGTTTGAATATGCGGGAGCAGCCGGCGGATTTATAGATCGCTACGGTTATCCCTTCTGCCGGGGACGGATAATGAGTGTAGTGGAGAAGGACAACGGGCAGTATGATACTGTCATTCCGGTGTTTTGGGTTACAGGAGCCACCCTGTTTATCCGTCAGAAAGACTATCGGGATGCCGGCGGACTGGATGGCCGTTTCTTTGCCCACATGGAGGAGATTGACTTGTGCTGGCGGCTTCGCGCCCGCGGACGGATGCTGGTTTGCGTGCCCCAAAGTACCGTCTATCATGTAGGCGGTGCAACCTTGAAGAAAGAGAACCCTCATAAGACCTTTCTCAATTTTCGTAACAATCTTGTAATGCTCTATAAGAATCTGCCGCAGGAAGAGTTGGCCTTTGTGATGCGTGCGCGTGCGGTTCTTGATTATGTGGCAGCCCTGAGTTTTCTGCTGAAAGGGCAGTTTCCCAATATGTGGGCGGTGATTCGCGCGCGTCGTGTATTCCGTTTGCTTCGTCCCTCGTTTGCGGACGCCCGTAGGGAGAACCTGAAAAAAACATCCCTTCCGGTGATTCCCGAACGGACAAAAAGCAGTATCTTGGTACAGTTTTATCTGCGCGGGAAGAAACGTTTCTCTCAATTGTAAGAACTGTTATCTGTTTCCGATTGTTTATTTGTTAAAGTTATTAGCTTATGGAAAAATTGGTTAGAAAGATTGGCTTGGTGGCGCATGATGCCATGAAGAAAGACCTCATCGAGTGGGTACTTTGGAATTCGGAACTGCTTATGGGACATAAATTCTATTGTACGGGCACTACGGGAACCCTTATTCTTGCGGCGCTGAAAGAGAAGCATCCCGATGTGGAATGGGATTTTACCATCCTCAAGTCCGGTCCTTTGGGTGGCGACCAGCAGATGGGTTCGCGCATTGTGGACGGAGAGATTGATTATCTTTTCTTCTTTACGGATCCCATGACTTTGCAGCCGCATGACACGGACGTCAAAGCTTTGACCCGTCTTGCCGGTGTGGAGAACATCGTTTTCTGTTGTAACCGCAGCACGGCAGACCATATCATTTCGAGTCCGCTCTTCCTTGATCCTGCTTACGAACGTACCGTTCCCGATTACAGCAACTACGCCAAGAGGTTCGAGAACAAGCAGGTGGTTGCCGAAGCTGTTGAATCGGCAAAGAGACGGAAGAAAAAGAAATGACGGGAAGCCTATCTGTCGCAATGCACTTCCACGCCTGCCGCGTCCAAATCGGCACCCATAGGCGGATTGCGTTTGGATAGTTTCAAGTCTATACTTTCAACGGCAGGAAAGTCGTGAAACAAACGCTTAACTATGCGTCCGCACACGTGCTCTAATAATTTGGAAGGGATGGCCATCTCTTCCTTTATCGCTTCATGCACATCGGCGTAACTCACCGTATTGGCCACATCGTCCGTCTCTGCGGCACGGGCGATGTCGGTCTTTAATCGTAAATCAATGATAAAATCATTGCCTGCTATGGTTTCTTGCCCGCCGACACCATGATGGGCAAAGAAGTGTACCTGATTCAAGAATATGTAGCTGGTCATGCGCAATGGGTATATTTTAGAGTGCAAATATAGGTAAAATCTTTCTTCTGTAATTGCAGAAGTGCAATAACCGTCTGTCTTTACGAAAATCTTCTTTTTGTCCATTATATATTTCCGCACGCCGGAATATTGTGTATCTTTGCGGCATGACAACAATGTTTAAATCGGATTTGGTGTAGTAAACAATCTGTATCATCGATGCGGATTGTCCTTTCGTTTACTCTCGGATGATTTCCTTTCGGGAGTGTTTTCCTATGATTATAATTCAAGTTTAATCTGCATACGGTGCCGGGAGCATTGCAAGGCTTTCCGTGTATGCGAAATATATTACGAAAATGAGTAATGAAAATAAAACAATTCATGATTTCGAACTTAACTTAATCTGCGATTTCTTTTCCACCATGAAACGTCAGGGGCCCGGAAGTCCCGAAGTAACGCTGAAAGCATTGAGCTTTATCGATAATCTTACGGATAAGTCTCTCATTGCCGACCTCGGTTGCGGAACAGGCGGCCAGACAATGGTACTGGCAGAGCATGCGCCCGGGAAGATTACGGGACTTGATTTTCTCCCCGGTTTTGTCGATATCTTTAATCGCAACGCAAGGCAGGCCGCTCTGCAAGACCGGGTGAAAGGGATTGTCGGCTCGATGGATAATCTTCCTTTCCAAGAAGGGGAGCTGGACTTGATTTGGTCGGAAGGAGCTATCTACAATATCGGTTTTGAGCGTGGGCTGAACGAGTGGCGTAAGTATCTGAAGCCGGGCGGCTATATCGCCGTATCCGAGAGCTCGTGGTTTACGGACGAACGTCCTGCGGAGATTAACGATTATTGGATGGATGCGTATCCCGAAATAGATACGATTCCTAATCAGGTGGCTAAGGTGCACGGAGCAGGGTATCTGCCTGTCGCTACGTTTGTTTTGCCGGAAAATTGCTGGACGGAACATTACTTCATTCCCAAGCGTGCGGCTCAGGAAGTTTTTCTTTCCAAATATGCCGGAAATAAGATTGCCGAGGAGTTCAGTGCGCTTCAGGCCGATGAGGAAGAACTGTACGGAAAATATAAAAGATTCTACGGCTATACATTCTTCATCGCAAAGAGAGTGGATTGATGATTGCCTGAGATATCCGTGACCGGATGCAGGCACAGGGCAAAATCGTTCCGTAAGACAAATATATTTGTCTTGCGGAACGGATAGATTCATCCCGTGAGACAAAAAAAATCATCTCGCGGGATGAATAATTTTATCTCACGAGATGATTTTACTTGTCTTGTGGTGATTGGCTTATCGTCCGGTTTGCACGATAAGTTCTTTAATCTTTTCGTTCAGGCTTTCGGCTTTCATCAGTTGTTCCAGTGTCAGGTGCATGCGCCAGCGCCAATAGTGACGCGGGTTGGCGGGAACATTGATGCGCTCTTCCTGTACATTCGGGTTGCGCCATTTACCGTCCATTGACATCCAGTCCTGCAAGGAGAGTATGCAGAGGATAGAGTTGCTGTACAGGTGTTTGCGTACAACCTCTTCGCAAAGTTCGGACGTGGCCACCGCCGGAGCGGCGCCGTAATGTCCGAGCATGGTATTGTAGTAACGTTGCGTTTGCAGGAAGTCTTCTTCCCACCAGCCGCGCAGCGTGGACATATCGTGTGTGGATATGGTGCAAACGGAACGGTACGGATACCAGTCCGGATGTCCGAACTCTTGTGCCGGGTCTTTGGGCATACGCTGTATCTCCAAAGAAAGGATGCGCAAATCGTTCATCACCCATGCCACGCAATCGGGAATCATGCCCAGGTCTTCACCGCATACCAGCATCCGGGTGGATTGCGTCAGTTGCGGTAACTTGTTCATGGCCTGCTCACGCCAGAACTCGTTGTGGCGGTGGTAGTAATACTGATCGTACAGGCGGTTGAAAGCGGCCTTCTCCCAATCGTTCAAGGAACGGTAGATGTAGTCGTGCTGCACGCCGATGCGCGGGTGGTACTTGTACGGGTCGTTGCGGTCGGGTACAAACAGTACGTCGCTGATAAGCGCGTACAAACCGTCGCGTATCCAAATGCTGTCCTCATCCGTCTTACCGGCAAAATAGGCTTCTACCTTGCGCTGGGTGTCGAATTCGGGACGCATCCGGTAGATTTCCCAGGTGTCCGTCGGTTCGATGAAGGTCTGCTTTACGTAGTCGGTATGCGGGCCGAACATCTGTCCCAGGAAATACTCGTGTATGTACGGTTTCAGGAATTCTTCGCGGAAGGAGAGGCCGTAGCTCTCTATTTCCTCACGTGTCATGGGCAGGGCGGGCACGAATTGTCCCAGCAAGCCATGTACGGCATGCATGGGAATTTCCCAGATACGGAAGAAGCCGAGGATGTGGTCGATGCGATAGGCGTCGAAGTATTCCGCCATTTTGCGGAAACGCTTCATCCACCATGCATAGCCGTCTTTCTCCATGATATCCCAGTTGTAGGTGGGGAAGCCCCAGTTCTGTCCGTTGACGGAGAAATCATCGGGCGGAGCGCCGGCTTGTCCGTTCAGGTTGAAATAGTGGGGCTCTGTCCATGCCTCTACGCTGTTACGGCTGATGCCGATAGGTATATCGCCTTTCAGCACGACACCGTTGGCACGCGCGTGTCCGGTGGCGGCGAGCAATTGCAGATGCAGGTTGAACTGGATGTAATAGTAGATGGCGATGTGCGGGTAATCGGCAGATTCCGGTTGGCAGAGCTTCTCAATTTCTGCGGCGTCGTAGCTGCCGTACTTGGGCCACTCGCGGAAGTCGGGCGTTTTGTAAGCGTCGCGCAGGTAGCTGAAAACGGCATAAGGCTGTAACCATTCTTTGTTTGTTTCAAAGAATTCACGGAAAGCCGCCGAGGCCAGTACCTTTTCTCCCTCTTGCTTGAAGATGAGGTGGAAGTATTCCCATTTGGTTTTGTTGACTGCCTCGTAATCGACGGCGGGCAGGGCGTTCAACTCTTTCTGCCGTTTGTTGAATTCCGCCATGGCTTTTTTGTCCTTCAATGTACCCAGTTGTTTCAAATCGGTGTACATCGGGTGGAAAGCGTAGATGGAGATACTGTTATAAGGATAGGAGTCCGTCCACGTATGCGTCATGGTGGTGTCGTTGATGGGCAGAATCTGTACGGCTTTCTGCTTGGTGCTTACTGCCCAGTCAATCATGCGTTTCAGGTCGCCGAAGTCGCCTACGCCGAAGCTCTTCTCGGAACGGAGCGAGAATACGGGTACGGCAACGCCTGCGCCTTTCCAGGCGGGAAGGTTGAAATATACGTAGCGGTCGCCGATGACAACCGTCTCGTTTGCACCTGTTTGCGGCTCCGCCATATAGCGGTTCGGGTTGTTTTCCCAGCAAACGGCACGGCGTTCTTTCTTATTATACAGAATGAATTTATATTCCAGCGGGAAGCTGATTTTGGCGGCATCTACCTCTATCTGCCATTCCGGGAAATTGGCGTCGCTCATAAGCACGGCTTTGTCCGGATTCCAGTCTCCGAACATCGGTTGGTTTCCGCAGATGCCCAGACAGTGGTCGCTGTCGATGCAGGGGGAATACGCCTTTATCAACAATCCCTTCTTGTGGCCTTTGGGTGCCGCGCTGCGTTCGCGGTGTGCCAGGAGAGATTCCGTAAAGGCGGAAGTATAGAAATACTGCTGTTCCGGCAGGTTTTTCCAGCAATCCTGTATCCGGTAGACTTTCTTGGAGGTGCCGGAAAGGTAAAGTGTGCGGGGCAGGCTGTTCCACTCTGCGCGTGTAGGCCGGCCGTCGCGGAAGATATAGTAGCTGTATTGGACAAATCCGTTTTCCGGCAATGCGATGCCGACTTCCGCAGTCCAGTGAATACCGTCTACGGTTTGTAGCGGTAATGCTTGGTCGGGATGTTCGTTTCCGAGTTCAGGTATGGAGCCTGAAACTCTGACTTCTTCACCCCAATTGGTTCTGTACTCGATATTAAATGATAAAGTCATATATATTAGATTTAGAAATAACAATAGCTGCAATGATTATGCAAGTATAAAAAATATTCCTCATAATCATGCAGCTATTGTCAGCTATCTCATTTAAATTCCTATGCAAACGTTTGTGCTTGCCTGAGCCTTATCCGCAACGGGATGCGCCGCAAGTGGTACAGATAAGGCAGCCTTCCTGATACACCAGCGTTTCGTTGCCGCAGTTCGGGCATTTCTTGCCTTTGGCTTCCGTTCCGTCCGTTACGTATTTCTTCAGTGCGCGTTCCACGCCGTTCTTCCAGGTGTTGATGTTCTCGCTGTCCAGTTGCAGTGAGCTTACCAGCTTCATTACCTGCTCGATAGGCATGCGGTAGCGCAATACGCCGGAGATGAGTTTGGCGTAGTTCCAGTACTCTTTGTTGAACTTCTCGGACAGTCCCTCGATGGTGACTTTGTAGCCGCGTTTGTTCTCGAACTGGAAGTCGTAACGTTTGTTTCCGTTTTCATCGACGTTCTTGATGATGTGTCCTGTTGAAACATTCTTTGGAAGGATGATACCCTCATCGTCGTCTTGAAGACCGGTGAATATTTCGTAAGGATGTCCGTCCAGCAAACCGACGAATGCCACCCATTTTTCCTTGTTGTTCTGGAAGCGCACCACATCCGCTTCCAATACCTTAGGACGGGTTTCGACAACCGTAGGCGGCTTGCACGGCGGAAGCTCTTCTTTCTTTTCGCTCTTGGCGGAAATCAGCACGCCGGAACGCGAACCGTCGCGATAAACCGTACAGCCCTTGCAACCGGATTTCCACGCTTCGATGTACAGGCGGTTTACCAGTTCTTCGTCCACATCGTTCGGCAGGTTGATGGTAACGCTGATAGAGTGGTCTACCCATTTCTGGATACGTCCCTGCATCTTGACTTTCATCAGCCAGTCTACGTCGTTGGAAGTCGCTTTATAATAAGGTGACTTTTCAACGAGCGCATCTATCTCGTCTTGTGTATAGCGTTTGGCGGGATCGTAGCCTTCCGCTTCCATCCATGTAACGAACTTGGGATGGAATACGATGTATTCTTCGAAAGCGTCTCCGGTTTCGTCAACAAAATCGATATGTACGTTGGCGTCGTTCGGATTGACTTTGCGGCGGCGTTTGTAGACGGGCAGGAATACGGGCTCGATACCGGAGGTGGTCTGCGTCATCAGGCTTGTCGTACCTGTCGGCGCAATGGTGAGGCAGGCGATGTTGCGACGTCCGTATTTCTTCATTTCCTCGTATAACTCGGGATCGGCTTCACGCAGGCGGTTGATGAACGGGTTGTTCTTCTCGCGTTCGCTGTCGTACACTTCGAAAGCGCCACGCTCTTTTGCCATTTCCACGGAAGAACGGTAGGCGCTCAGCGCTACCGTCTTATGTACTTTTTCAGCAAATTCGGTTGCTTCTTCGGTTCCGTAACGCAATCCTAACGCTGCCAGCATATCGCCTTCGGCGGTGATGCCCACACCGGTACGACGGCCTTGACCGCTCTTCTTATATATCTTCTGCCACAAAACGCTTTCAGTATGTTTTACATCTTCGTTTTCCGGGTCGGAATCAATCTTGGCCATGATGCGCTCTATCTTCTCCAGCTCCAGGTCGATGATGTCGTCCATGATACGTTGAGCCAGTGCAACGTGTTTCTTGAACAGGTCGAAGTCGAAGTAAGCGTCCGGCTTGAACGGATTGACCACGTATGAATATAGGTTGATGGCCAGCAAACGGCAAGAGTCGTAGGGGCACAACGGTATTTCACCGCAGGGATTGGTGGATACCGTACGGTAGCCCAAATCTGCATAGCAATCGGGCACGGATTCTTTCAGGATAGTGTCCCAAAAGAGTACGCCGGGTTCGGCGGACTTCCATGCGTTGTGCACGATTTTCTTCCACAAATCGGCTGCGCTGATTTCTTTCTTGAATACAGGCTCCGTAGCGTCAATGGGATATTGCTGTACAAATGGCGTACCATCGATGGCGGCTTGCATAAATGCGTCGGTCAGCTTAACGGAAACATTGGCGCCCGTAACTTTTCCTTCTGTCATCTTTGCGTCTATGAAGGCTTCCGAATCCGGATGCTTGATAGATACGCTTAGCATCAACGCGCCCCGACGGCCGTCTTGAGCCACTTCGCGGGTAGAGTTGGAGTAGCGTTCCATGAAAGGAACCAGTCCGGTTGAAGTTAAAGCGGAGTTCTTTACGGGAGAACCTTTCGGACGGATATGAGACAAGTCGTGTCCCACACCGCCGCGGCGTTTCATTAGCTGTACTTGTTCTTCGTCTACTTTGAAGATTGCACCGTAAGAGTCGGCTTCACCATCTACGCCTATTACAAAGCAGTTGGAGAGGGAGGCTACCTGGTAGTTGTTTCCGATTCCGGTCATCGGACTTCCTTGCGGAACGATGTATTTGAAGTGGTTCAGCAGGTCGAAGAGCTCTTCGGAAGTCAGTGCGTTAGGGTACTTGGCCTCAATACGGGCTACTTCATTGGCTATTCTCCAATGCATGTCTTCCGGAGACTTTTCGTAAATATTTCCGAAAGAGTCTTTGACTGCATATTTGTTCACCCAAACTCTTGCAGCCAGTTCGTCGCCTTGGAAGTATCGTAAAGATTCTTCGTAGGCTTCGTCATAAGAATAAATTTTCTTTTCCACGATGAAATATCTCTTAGATTTAATTGTAAATAAGTAAAAGTGTAGAAGTCGTACTTACAGCTAACAAATGTGATTGCAAATCTATGAATGTTTTTTGTTATTGCAAAATAAAAAGAGATGTTTTTATCAACGGAGTATAAGTTTTCCGTTTTTATTAGTTAATAGTTTGATTTACATAAAAATAACTTTTTAAAATGAACAAAAAGTTTTCCAAAAAGAAAATTGCGCAGATGATTGCTGCGTAGGTGGCTTGCTCTTTTTAGAAAATATGGGTGCACATATTCGGGGGTATTAAATGATACTCTGTATTTCTTTTTATATATTTGCAGAAAAAAGAAAGAATGGAAAGCTTAAAACAAAGGAGAACAATCCGTAAATATCAGCAGAAAGATATTTCTTCTGATTTGTTAAATGATTTGCTTGAAACCTCTTTTCGTGCTTCTACGGTTGGAAACATGCAGGTTTATAGTGTGGTTGTAACTCGTGACGCTGAGCGTAAGGCCAAGTTGGCGCCGGCGCATTTCAATCAGCCTATGGTACAGACAGCGCCGGTAGTCCTTACTTTTTGCATTGACTTGCGTCGTTTTAGCAAATGGTGTGAGCTGCGGAAGGCGGAGCCGGGATATAACAATTTTGAATGGTTCGTTACCGGGTCTGTGGATGCCTTATTGGCAGCGCAAACATTCTGTGTGGCAGCCGAAGAAAAAGGTCTGGGCATCTGTTATTTGGGTACTACCACCTACAATCCCCAAATGATTATTGAAGCGTTGGAATTGCCCGAATTGGTTTTTCCTATCACCACCGTTACCGTGGGCTGGCCTGCGGAAACGCCTGAGCAAGTAGACCGCCTGCCTTTGGAGGCCATTGTCCATGAAGAAACTTACCATGACTATACTCCCGAGGATATCGACCGCCTTTATGCATACAAGGAATCTTTACCCGAAAATAAACGGTTTATTGTCGAAAATAATAAAGAAACGCTGGCTCAGGTCTTTACAGATGTACGCTATACGAAGAAAGACAGCGAAGCCATGTCCGAAACGCTTTGGAGAGCGATGAAAGCGCAAGGGTTTTGATGAAGTATGAAATATAATCGTATGTTGCGTTTTTCATAAGTAAATACACATAATCGGCTTATGCTACCTGTCATTCAGAGCGAAGCGAAGAACCTACTCCCTTTTTGAATACATAAAGAGAAGAGATTCTTCGCTTCGCTCTGAATGACAGGTAGTAATTTTTAATATTTACCTATGCTTTTATACCTTATATTTAATTTCAGTATTTCAGTTTCCTTTTTTCAGTGCGGTCTGAATCTCTTCGATTTCAGCACGGAATGATTTATCGACTTCTTTCAGCTGCTTGATTGTTTTGCAAGCGTGCAGTACGGTAGCATGGTCTTTGTTCCCGATTAACGTACCTATTTTTGCAGTAGAGAAGTCCGTATGATTTTTGGCTAAATACATGGCTATTTGGCGGGCCTGCACCACTTCGCGTTTGCGCGATTTTGTATGTATGGCGGCATTTTCCAAACCGAAGTGCTTACATACGGTGGTGATTATATCATCGATGGTTATGGCCTTGCTTTCGCTGTTCACGACTTTGCGTACAATGCGTTGCGCCAATTCCAGGTCGATTTCCTTGTTATATATGGTGGAATGAGCCATGATGGAGATGACGATACCTTCCAAATCACGCACACTGTTGCCTACATTCTCGGCTATATAGTCAATAACTTCCGGCGGAAATTGTAAACCGTCACGATGTATCTTATTCCGCAGAATGTTTTTGCGCAATTCCACCGTGGGCTTTTCCAATTCCGCTACCATTCCCCATTTGAAACGTGTAATCAGGCGTTCTTCCATACCTTGAAGCAGTACGGGAGCACGGTCGGAAGTAAGGATAAGCTGTTTGCCGTTTTGATGCAGATGATTGAAGATGTGAAAGAACGTGTTCTGCGTTTTGGTAACGCCTGCAAATTCTTGGATATCGTCAATAATCAAAATGTCGATTGTCTGGTAGAAGTTGATGAAGTCGTTGGTTGTGTTGTTGCGTACGGAATCGGTGTATTGTACCTGGAATAGATGCGCAGATACGTACAATACGCGTTTCTCAGGATATAATTCCTTGATTTTTGTACCGATGGCATTGGCAAGGTGAGTTTTCCCCACACCTGACGCCCCGTACAAAAACAACGGATTGAAGATGGTTTTCGCCGGATTGAGCGCTACCGCTTCTGCAACGCTGCGAGAAAGTTTGTTGCTATATCCTTCGATAAATGTGTCGAAGTTGTATTCCGGATTCAGATGCGGATCCAGGTCGGGAACAGGTATCTGCGGAATGGCTTTATCTATCGTCTGTTTTTGCGGTATAATAGTACGGTGGGTAGACTCGTAGTTTACGGTCTTTTCAGGCCGTGAACTTTTGTCCACCATAACATTATACATCAACTTTGTTCCCTCTCCGATTACCTTATAAAGGGTCTTACGCAACAAGTCTACAAATTTATCCTCCAGAAATTCGTAAAAGAACTGGCTGGGAACTTGTACAACGAGCGTTTTGTCCTCATATTTTAAGGGAATGATGGGGAGAAACCAAGTTTTATATGTCTGTTCCGGAACATTGTCTCTGATGATTTCAAGACAGCGGTTCCATAATCCGACATGATCCTGTTCACTCATAACGGTTACTAATACATTTATTATTTAAGCAAAACTTCTACGTTTGCAAAATTGGCAATCTTATTTGAAAAAAACAAATCTCTTTTTTCTTGTGTTTCTCAAGAAAATAATAATCTCTTTACTTTCAGCTACTTATCGGAATGCATGAAACCTATGCCTTTATAGGAGCTCTTGCTTTTATATAATAGCCTGTAATGTAGTGGATTATCGTCTGTTTGCGGGCCTTTATATCCTCTGCGGGCAGAGTGAATATAAACCTCTTTTTTACTTTATACATAGACTTATCAAGGGCTTTCTTTTCCCAAACAGATAAGTCTTATTATTTAGACAAAATCTATATAAGCGAAAAATCTACTTATCTTTTTTGCCGAACAACGAGAAGTGAACGTAGCGTTTAGGATGCGATTTCAGGTCTTCCAACAAGCTCGCCGCATTCGCCGTTGTGGCATTCAGATTATTGTAAAGTGACGGGTCGTTCAATAACAATCCGACGGTATTATCTTTACGGTTTAATTTGTCTGTAATCATTTTTACGTTAGCCAATGTAGAGTCTATGCTTTGCATGGCTGTTGCGTAGTCTATCTCTTTCAGATTATTGGAAATAAGCACGAAGTTATCTCCGATGGTGTTCAGCTTTCCGGTGAGCTGGGGAATATCCTTGTTCATTAATGTTTGCAGCTGCCCGCTGGTTACGGCCAGGTTGGCTGTCAGGTTCTGCACATTGTGCAGGGTGGCCGGTATGGCCGGGTCTGCCAATACCGTGTTTAAAGAGCCGAGGATGGAGTCCAGCTTGGGCAGCATCTTTTCCAGCTGCGGCATCATGGAAGCTACCTTTTCCATCATTCCGTTGTTGAGGGTGCCGGGAATCGTATCTCCAATCTGATATTTCTCGCGGGGGTTGTTGGCAAGGAGAAGGTTCATCTTGACGCCTCCTAACATTTCTGCGGCCAATTCTGCCGTACTTCCTTTGGGAATACGCAGGTCGGTATTGACATCTATTTCGGCAATAACTTTTCCGGGTTGGGTATAATCGTAATACAGGTCGCGTACGATACCTACGCGGAAACCGTCGGCAAAGACGGGGCTTGATTTGGTGAGTCCGTTGACATTGTGAAATTTGACATAGAAATAGCTGGAAGGCTTGAACATGTTGATGCCTTTCAGATAATTGATGCCATATACTAATATGCAGAGCGCGGCTATTCCTGCAATTCCTATTCTGACTTCTTTGGTAATATACTTCATGATGTATTTTATTTATTTCTTTTTGTTTTTAAATTCGTTGACGGCAGCGTTGACGTTCACCTTTTTATCATTCTTGAAAGCTATGATGAAAGCATCCTTGAATTGTGCCGTAATGGAGCGTTTGGTACGTAACACCTTGTTATAATCGGAAGATGCGCCATAGGTGTATTTGTATAAACCGCCTTCCTTGTAATAATCCACATTTTTCAGCCCTTTCAATCGTTTGTCGTTCTTTGCCAACGGACGGGAAGAGGTGAGTATCTGTATCTTAAACACGGGGGCATTGTCTTCTGTTTGCGCAACGGCGGCTTTTTCCGAACGTTGAGGTGTCGGCTTGCCGCTTTGGCCGGCTGCTTTTTTTTCTGTTTTGGATGCCGCGCCGGCAGATGCGGTTGCTTCTTCTTCCGGTTGCGGTATGTCTTCCGGCAGAATGGTCTGGCTACTTCCGTTTAATCGGATTTCCTGCTCGCGCTTATAGGTAAGAAAAGCGCGGAAGATGCCGTTGGCAAGGGTGGTGGTTCCCGCATCCGTATTTAAATAGCGTTCTTCTTCCGGAGTGGAGATGAAGCCGAGTTCCACCAGAATGCTTGGCATGGCACTGGCTTTCAGTACCAGAAAACCTGCCTGATGTACCCCCCGGTCTATCCGTCGGCACGTATTACGGAAATGCTTCTGTACGAGTGACGCCAGATGTACACTTTGCGACATATACTTATCCTGCATAAACTCGAAGATGATATAGGACTCGGCGGAATTAGGATTAAACCCCGCATAGCGTGTTTTATAGTCGCTTTCATAGAGAATAACCGAGTTTTCCCGCTTGGCTACTTCGAGATTGGCGTCCGATTTTGCAAGACCTAATGTCCAGGTGGATGCGCCTTTGGCGGTACGATTGTTGGCAAGCGCATTGGTGTGGATTGAAATAAAAAGGTCTGCTTTGGCGTCGTTGGCTATCTCCGCACGTCGGTTTAATGGGATAAAGACATCCCGCGTACGGGTATAGACGACTTTTACATCCGGACAATTCTTTTGTATCTGTTTGCCGAGTTTGAGCGCTACATTCAAATTAATGTTCTTTTCTTTGGAAATCTTACCGATAGCGCCGGGGTCATGTCCCCCGTGTCCGGCATCGATAACGACGACAAAATCCTTCGCTTCAGCACTGCCGCTACAAAAAGGAGAGGTGAGCAGCCCCAAGCAAATACCTATATATAATATGTATCGTCTATACAGTTTCATATAAAAAACATTGCAAAGATAGTGCAAAGGTCTATTTTCGCTCCGCAAATGTAGTGTAATTTTATAGAAAACTCACACTTTGCTTTCAAGTTTTATTTGTAACAGTTTCTTTTTAGGGAGATTTAGTCTTTACGTTTGCAAAATTTATAGTTTTTCTATGCCTGCGTTTGGTTTACGGTCAGTAGCGAATAATTCGTCAGACAGCCGTTGCCCTTTCGTTAGACAACTGTCTAACGAAAGGGCAACGGCTGTCTGACGTAAGGATGACAATTGTCTAACGAATTAAAAGTGCCGGATTTCCCGTTTATTCAACTCTTTTTTCCCTTTTATTTTCTGCGATGAGCCTACTTGTTGATAATATCCGTAACTTTGCGCGCAAATATTAATAGGTAGATACAGGTATGCTTCTTCGTTTTATAAAGAATTGGACATTGCCTTTGGCGATGCTTGCGGGTACCGCAGGGTACTTTTTCTTTGCAAGAATTCCTTTGCTTGCGCCGGCAAAGCCCTGTCTGAACGGGCTGATAGCTCTCCTTACTCCGGCTTTGATTTTTGCGCAATTGCTACTGACTTTTTGCAAAGTGGAGGTGCACGAGCTGAAACCGAAGGCATGGCACGGTTGGCTGTTGCTGTTTCAGACGGTTTCGTGTCTGGCTGTTGCGGCTTTGCTGGTGTGCTGCCCCATGAAAGAGATGTATCGGGAAATCTTTGAAGGGGCTATGGTATGTCTTATCTGTCCTACGGCTACTGCTGCTGCGGTGATTACCGGCAAACTGGGCGGAAGTGCGTCGAGCCTTACCACGTATACATTGTTATCCAATCTTCTGGCTGCTGTGGCTGTGCCGTTGGTGTTTCCTTGGGTAGAGCCGCATGCCGACATAACTTTCTTTGCGGCTTTCCTGAAAATACTGAGCAAGGTGTTTCCGCTGTTGCTCCTGCCTTTCTTTATAGCATGGTTTTTGCGGGTGTTTGTCAAGAAGGCGCACCGGTATTTATTGGAGTTTCATGATGCGGCCTTTTATTTGTGGGCGGTGGCGCTTGCCATTGTGTCGGGGCAGACGGTGCGCTCGTTGGTGAATAGCGATGCGCCGGTGTTTGTGGAAGTCCTGATTGCTTTAGCAGGTTTGATAGCCTGCTGTGTCCAATTCTATCTGGGGAAGAGAATCGGCGGGCACTACAATGACCGTATCAGTGGCGGACAGGCGTTGGGGCAGAAAAATACGGTACTTGCCATCTGGATGTCCTATACTTATTTGAATCCGTTGTCCTCAGTGGGGCCGGGGTCGTATGTACTGTGGCAGAATATCATTAACAGTTATCAGCTCTGGAAAAAGAGAAAGAGGGAATCCTAAGCCCTCAGGGTACGGAGCATGTCAAGACATTATTCGTCGTACCCCAGTTTCTTCTCGTTATAATCCGATGCGATATAGGCGGGGCGCCTTTTGGTTTCTTTGAAGATACGTCCGATGTATTCTCCTATGACACCCAATGAGAACAGCTGAATACCGCCCAAAAATAGGATAACGACTATCAAAGTGGGGAAGCCGGCAGCCTGGTCACCGTATATAATAGTCTTTATCAGGAAATAGATGGCGTAGATAAAGCTGGAAATAGAGCAGAGAATCCCGCATACGGTGGCGATACGTAAGGGAGCGGTGGAAGATGAGGTGATCCCTTCGATGGCCAGGTTCAATAGTTTGAAGAAACTCCAGGATGAATGTCCGGCGAGGCGGTCGCCCCGGTCGAACTCTATGCTTTTCTTTTGGTAGCCTATCCAGCAGAATAATCCTTTGGTGTATCGCTCTTGTTCCCGCAGACGCCTTAACGTCAATACGCAGCGGCGGTCGAGCAGGCGGAAATCACCTACGTTCGGCAGGATGTCTATCCGGCTCATGTTCTGCAGAATCTTGTAGAAAGCAAGCGACAGCCGGCGGCGCAACCAGCTCTCTTCTCCACGGCTGCGGCGCTTGGCGTAGATGTCGTCATAGCCTTCTTCCCAATATTGCAGCATCCGGTCTACGAGCTCGGGCGGGTCTTGCAGGTCGGCATCCATTATTACGCAGCAGTCTCCGGTCGTGTAGTCGAATCCTGCCAGCATGGCGATTTCTTTGCCGAAGTTGCGTGAAAGATTTACAAAGTTCACCCTGTTGTCCGTTTGTCTGAGTTGGCGGATGACGTCGAGCGTCTGGTCGCTGCTGCCGTCATTTATAAACAAGATTTCCCACTCATAGGTATCGTTGCGGTTGATAAGCTCTATCAAACGTTGATAGAGAGCGGGGAGCATAGCCTCTTCGTTGTAGACCGGAATCAGTAAGGTTACTTTCTTCATTTCACAAGTGTGTATGATAAATACTTCGCAAATATATTATATTTAAGGAAGCTTTGAACAATATTACTTAAAAAAACATCGATTTGAGTACATCAACCTTTTCGTTTGAAAACGAAGCGCACCAATAAGAAATTGACCGGAATGGCTATGGCGAATACCGGAATGGGAGCGATGGCTTTGGAAAGTCCCAGCCACAGGAAGGTGTTCAGCAGTCCGATGTGCAACAGGTAATTGAATAAATGAGCCCCGCCGAAACCGAACGCTTTGCTCCATGACGGCTTTTTGCCGAACGTAAAGTAGGCGGTAAGGTAAAAATTGGCGATAAAGCTGAGGGCGTAACCGAGGGTGTAGGCTATATTTACATTGATGAATTTTTGCAGTAAGAAGTATATTCCGTAGTGCAGGGCGGTCGCAAAAACGCCCACCATGACAAAACGTATGAATTCGGGAAGTCTTTTTAATTGCTTCATTTTAGGTTTACACTATCATTGAGGCAGCAAAGTTAGGTATTGTTATAGAATAATTCGTATTTTTGCAGCGTGAAAATGTAAAAACGAAAATATATGTCAGACAGAAAGATAGCGTTCTGGTTTATTGCACTGTTAAGTGTGCTCGTATTGGTTCCCTTTTTAGGAGAAACCATTTTTTATTCGAAGGGGGAACCTCGTGAAGCGATAGTTGCGTATACCATGCTGGAAAGCGGTAACTGGATACTTCCGATGAACTATGGAGTGGAAATAGCTTATAAACCGCCTTTTCTTTATTGGACGATAGCCGTTATTTCATCCGTCTTGGGGGGAGTCTCGGAGTTTTCGGCACGTATGCCGTCGGCGCTCGCTTTTCTGGCTATGCAGTTGGTTTTCTTTAGTTTCGTTGCCAAACGTAAGGACGTAAAGACGGCGTTCCTGACCTCTATCCTTCTGTTGTCTTCTTTTGAAGTACACCGCGCGGCGGTAGCTTGCCGGCTGGATATGTTGCAAGTTTCCCTCATCGTGATTTCATTGTGCCTGCTTTTCCGGTGGGACGAGAAGAACTGCAAAGGAATCCCCTGGCTGGCCGTGTTGTTGATGGCATGCGCTACATTGACGAAGGGGCCGGTCGGCTCCATCTTTCCTTGCCTGGGTATCGGTGTGTATCAGTTATTGCGCGGACGTTCGTTCGGAAAGACTTTCTTTTCGCTGCTGGGTATCGGATTGTTATCCCTCATTCCTTTGGGCGTCTGGTTTTGGGCGGCTTATCAGCAAGGCGGGGAATCGTTTGTCAATTTGATGCTGGAAGAGAATACCGGACGCTTTTTCCGGAAAATGTCCTATGCGTCACATGAGAACCCGATATGGTATAACTTCCTGACTATTATTTGGGGATGGATTCCCTGGACTTTGGTACTGCTTATTTCCTTGTTCGGACTGAAATGGAAAAAGATGCATATCCTGCCGGAAGGGGCTTCCGTGGGTGAACGTTTGAAGAAAGGGTGGAATAAATTCCGTTCTCAGTCGCCGTTGCAGCTTTTTGCGTGGGTGGTAATCTTAACGATTTTCATCTTTTACTGTATCCCCAAGAGTAAACGCAGCGTATATTTACTGCCTATCTACCCGTTTATGGGAATGTTGCTTGCCGAATACCTGCTGGCATTGGTGCAACGGGGCGCGAAAGTGTTTAGGATTTCCGCCTGGATTTTTGCTTCATTGGCTATATTGCTTACCGTTACTTTCTTTGCGGTACGTCTGGGAATGATTCCCGAAAGCATTTGGGGCACAGGCAGGCACGCCGCCGAGAATATAGCGTTTACGCATGCGTTGCAGACCGTACAGCTTTCATTACCGAAATGGCTGATTGTGTTCTTGCCGCTTGTGGCTGCTGTCTGCCTGCTGTACATGCTGGTGAAGCGTGCGGATACGCGTTCGCTGTTATATGGCACGGCGGGATGCGTATTATGTATTTTTGTGTCATTGGACGGAGTTTACCAACCCAATATACTGGCGGTGAAGTCGGACAAGCATCTGGCTGTACGCTTGAATGAATTGGAGCCTCAGGGCACGGTATATTCGTATGGCGACTGGGTGAAATTCTATGGCATAAACTACTATTTGGGCGACCGCGTACGTATCTTTGATAGAATGCGGCCTGCCGAGGGGTATGTATTGGTGACGGATGAGCTGCAGGAAAAGTTCTTGCAGGAGAATAAAGATTCCTACCGGTTGGAAGAAGTGCATCGTACTCCTTTGCGCAGTTGCGATTTGCGTAGGAAAGTCATCGTTTATAAATTCAGCAAGAAATAAAATGTGCCCTCGCGAGTTGATTGACAAATATTATCCGGAAGCGGATGAACTGAAACATATTCTGCTGACGCACAGCCGTTCGGTGGCTGATAAGGCTTTATGGATTGCCGACAATCATCCGGAATTGTCTTTAGACAGAGACTTTCTGTATGAAGCGGCCATGCTGCATGATATAGGCATATTCCTGACGGATGCCGACGGTATCTGTTGCTTCGGCGATAAACCTTATATCTGCCATGGCTATTTAGGAGCGGATTTGGTGCGTTCGGAAGGTTACCCGCGTCATGCTTTGGTATGTGAAAGGCATACGGGAGCAGGTCTTTCGCTGGAAGATATCATTGCGCAAAATCTGCCTGTTCCCCACCGTGATATGCTTCCGGTAAGCATGGAGGAGCAGGTTGTCTGTTTTGCCGATAAGTTTTACTCCAAGACGCATCTGGAACAGGAAAAAAGCGTGGAGAAAGCGCGGAAGAGTTTACAGCGCTATGGCGAAGCCGGTCTGCAACGCTTTGACCATTGGTGCGAACTGTTTTTGTAGCAATCTAAATTTCTTTAAAAAGGGAGATTATCCGTATAAATTACGTACTTTTGCCCTTTCAAGCGTAAACTGTTAGTTAATGACGCCATTGAAAGCAAATACATTCATATCATTCATACTACTATTCGTCTTACTTCTTCTTTCCGGTGAGGCTGCTTCGCAACGTCGTCGGCGAGGTGTTGTGCCGCCCGAAAGACAGCAAGCGGACTCTTTGCGGGGCGATTCGCTCGGACAGAGGATTGCGTCTTCTCACAGGAGAGGTGTGCGCGATACCTTGCAGGCCGATTCTTTGCAGATGGATACGCTGGCTGCTCCCGGCAAGAAAAAGCAGCCTTTGGATGCTCCGGTGACCTATGAAGCCAACGACTCTATTGTGTTTGCCCAAGGCGGATATGCGCATCTGTATGGCCAGGGAAAAGTGAATTATCAGCAGATAGAATTGGCGGCCGATGTTATTACCATGAATATGGATAGCAGCACGGTATATGCCCATGGGGTAGAGGATTCGTTGGGTGTGAAGAAGGGAACTCCGGTTTTTAAGGACGGGGAAACTCCGTATGAGACTAATACGATTCGCTATAACTTCAAGAGCAAGAAGGGTATTATAAGTAATGTGGTCAGTCAGCAGGGAGAGGGATATGTGACCGGAAACAATGCGAAGAAAGGCACTAATGACGAGCTGTATATGAAGAGCGGCCGATATACGACCTGTGACCACCACGAGCATCCCCACTTTTATATGCAGATGACTTACGCGAAAGTACGCCCTAAAAAGAATGTTGTGACGGGTCCTGCCTATCTGGTGGTTGAGGACGTTCCTTTGCCGCTGGCCGTGCCGTTTTTCTTTTTTCCGTTCTCGAGCAGCTATTCGTCCGGTTTCCTTATGCCTACATACATGGATGACTCCAGCCGCGGTTTCGGTTTGACGGATGGCGGGTATTATTTTGCTATCAGTGACAAGATGGATTTGAAGCTGCGGGCCGATATCTTTACGAAAGGTTCCTGGGCGTTGAATGCAGAGTCTAATTATATCAAGAGATATAAATATTCCGGCTTGTTCCAGGCAAGCTATCAGGTAACCAAGACCGGTGATAAAGGATTACCGGATTATTCCGTTGCAAAAGACTTCAAGATTGTCTGGTCTCACAGACAGGACGCGAAGGCCAATCCGAATCAGACGTTCTCTGCCAGCGTGAATTTTGCGACCAGCAGTTATGAGCGTACCAATATCGGAAACATGTACAACTCGAATGCCATGTCGCAGAATACGAAGACCTCAAGTGTCAGCTATTCCCGCTATTTCTTTGACAGGAAACTGACGGTTGCGGCAACCACCAATATTGCACAGACCATGAGGGACTCCTCGGTCAATGTCACTTTGCCCGACTTGAATATCTCTTTGTCTACGCTTTATCCTTTTAAACGCAAGAAAGCGGCAGGCGAGGAAAGATGGTATGAGAAAATCTCGATTCGGTATACGGGACGTTTGACCAACAGTATTCAGACAAAAGACAATCTTCTGTTTAAGTCCAATCTGATAAAGGACTGGAAGAACGGTATGAAGCATGAAATACCGGTCAGCGCTACTTTTACATTATTCAAATACTTTAATGTAACTCCTTCTGTCAGCTATACGGAGCGTTGGTACACGCGTAAGGTGATGAAGGATTGGGATCCCAATGCCGCCGGTGGCAGTGGCAAAGAAGTGGCTACCGATACGATTTACGGTTTCCATCGCGTATATAATTACAATGCCAGTTTGGGTATCAATACGAAGATATACGGTATGTATAATCCTATATTCCTGCCTAAAAAGAAGATACAGATTCGTCATGTCATAACTCCGTCGGTGAGCATAAGCGCCGCTCCGGATTTCGGTTCCTCACGCTATGGGTATTACGAGTCTTACATCAGGAATTATGCGGACGGAAGACGGGATACCGTGACGTATTCTCCCTATTCGGGACAAGCATTTGATGTGCCGGGAAGAGGCAAACAGGGAAATATAACCTTTAGCATATCCAATAACCTGGAAATGAAATATTACAGCAGCAAGAAAGATACTGTAAAGAAGGTTAGTTTGATTGATGAGTTGGGCGCCAATATCAGTTATAATATGGCTGCCGCAACGCGTCCTTGGAGTGACCTCGGTTTGAATTTACGTTTGAAGTTGAGTAAGAACTATACATTCAGTATGAGCTCTTCATTCAAAACATACGGTTATAAATTCGATAAGAATGGTAATGTGGTGCCTAATGACCGTACGGAATGGTCGTATGGACGTTTTGGTATATTCCAGGGGTACGGTTCTTCTTTCAGCTATACATTTAATAATGATACGTGGAAAAAGTGGAAAGAGAAACTGAGCGGTACCGGCGATTCCGATAAGGAGAAAAAAGACGAAGCGGCCTCTGAAGAAGGAGAAGGCACGGAAGACGGCTCCGATGATACCGGTATTCCTAAGAAAAAAGTTGAAAAAGCCGCTGTCGATTCCGACGGCTATCAGGTATTCAAAATGCCGTGGTCTCTGAACTTTAATTATAGTTTTAATATATCTGAGGATACCTCAAAGCCTATCAACCGGAAAACGATGCGTTATCCCTATCGCTATACTCATAACCTGAGCGCTTCCGGCAATATAAAACTTTCCAATAAGTGGGCGGTCAGCTTTAATTCCGGTTACGATTTTGAAGCTAAGAAGATAGTACAGACCACCTTTAATATCACGCGCGACCTGCACTGTTTCAGTATGTCGGCCAGTTTGTCTCCTTTCGGGCAGTGGAAATATTATAATTTCACTATCCGCGCCAACGCAAGTATCTTGCAAGACTTGAAATGGGAGCAGAGAAGCCAGACGCAGAGTAATATCCAGTGGTACTAATTATAATTTAGGTACGGATGACACGGATTCATTTTATTCTTTTTCCGTGCAATCCGTGTCGTCCGTACCTGAAAAATCATCAAATACATTTTGACGCAACTCCATTTACGGGTGCCGCTTTACCATTTTATCTCTTCCTCTCCGTGCGCTTTCAAATATTCATTGGCTTTGCTGAAATGCTTGTTTCCGAAAAAGCCGTTGTATGCGGAAAGGGGAGAAGGGTGGGCGGATGTCAATACCAGGTGCTTGTTGCGATCTATAAAGGCGCCTTTTCGTTGCGCATAAGCTCCCCATAATATGAAGACCAAATGTTCACGTTCTTCGGCAAGGATGCGGATGGCGGCATCCGTAAATGTTTCCCAGCCGTGGTTTTGATGGGAGCCGGCCTGATGGGCACGTACTGTGAGGGTGGCATTGAGCAATAATACGCCTTGTTCCGCCCAGCGGGTCAGGTTACCGGTGGGTGGCGCGTCCGTTCCGATATCTTCTTTGATTTCTTTGAAGATGTTGACTAAAGAAGGCGGAAAGGGTACGCCGTCATTTACGGAGAAACACAATCCGTGGGCTTGTCCGGGACCGTGATATGGGTCTTGGCCGATAATCACAACTTTTACTTTATCGAAAGGACATAAGTTGAAGGCGTTGAATATCAATTTTCCCGGTGGATATATGGTATATTTACCATATTCCTCACGAACGAAGTTCGTTAATGTATAAAAGTAATCTTTGTCAAATTCAGGCTGCAAATGGGCTTTCCAGCTATCTTTGATTTGAACGTTCATAATAGGAAGTGTTAGTGGTTTACGACGCTAAGATACAAATATTTCACCATAGTATACAAAGAGCCCCACAGAGTTTTTACTTTTTCCTTTGAAACTCTGCGGGACTTTATATCGTTTACAGGCTATATTCAGATTAGATGTATGTTGTGCGCCTTGCATTCCGCGCGCATGTCTTCAGGCCAGATGCTGGCTTGTATCTCTCCGATATGCGCTTTGCGCAAGTAGAACATACACAGTCGGGACTGGCCGATACCGCCGCCGATAGACAGGGGCAGAGCGTCTCCCATCAGGCGTTTGTGGAAGTAGAGTTCCAAACGTTTTTCTTCACCTTCCTGTTTGAGCTGACGCTGGAGGGCTTCTTTGTCTACGCGGATACCCATTGAGGATAATTCCACACTGCGCTGAAGCACATCGTCCCATAGCAGTAAGTCGCCGTTTAGGCCGGGCAGGCCGTTCAAGCCCGGAGTTGTGTAGTCATCATAGTCCGGGGCGCGTCCGTCGTGTTTTTTACCGTCGCTCAGTTTGCAACCGATACCGATGATGAATACGGCTCCGAACTTCTTGGCGATGGCATGCTCCCGGCATTTCGGTTCTAGATTGGGATACATCTGCCGGAGTTCTTCCGCATGGATAAAGTGCAGTTTCTGTGGCAGGCAAGGTTTGATTTGCGGATACATTTCGTATACCATGTACTCTGTACGAACCATCGCCGCATAAATACGGGTGACTATCTCTTTCAGAAAGTCTATATTACGGTCTTGTTCGGTGATAACACGCTCCCAATCCCATTGGTCTACATATAAAGAGTGTAAGTTGCCTAATTCTTCGTCCGCGCGGATGGCGTTCATATCGGTATAGATTCCGTATCCCGGCTCTATATGGTATTCGGCAAGTGTCAGGCGTTTCCACTTGGCAAGCGAATGTACCACTTCTGCTTGCGCATCGCCTAAATCCTTGATGGGAAAAGATACCGCCCGTTCCACACCGTTCAAATCATCGTTGATACCCATGCCTTTCAATACAAAAAGAGGGGCGGTGACACGACGCAGGCGAAGCTCGGAAGAAAGGTTCAACTGGAAAAATTCTTTAATCTGTTTAATACCTAATTCCGTTTGTTTTAAGTCCAATAAAGGTTTATATCCTTCGGGTTTTATCAGGTAGCTCATAGGTTTAATCTCTATAACTTCTATTAATTTGTTCGGCAAAGATAGGAATAATATTGATACTTGCTTCTATTTTGAGTGAAAAAATAACAAAATGTATGTGTATATTGCTTTGCTGCTCTCAAAATAATATCGAGTATATTCTGTGTGAAACAGATAGAAAAAACGCGTGAAGATTAGGAATATGCGGAGATTTTTTCTACTTTTGCATCCGAATTAAGGCTCCGTAGCTTAGTGAATAGAGCGTCAGATTCCGGTTCTGAAGGTCGTGCGTTTGAATCGCACCGGGGTCACTAAATAAAAAACTCCCTTTGCAGCCATGCGCAAAGGGAGTTTTCTATTATTATAAGTCTTAGTTTAGAAATAGAATGTCATGTTTAAGGCACCGCCAAGGCTTTCAGTTCCGATGTGGAAGCCTCTGTCGCCCGGGCTGCTTAAATCGGTTCTTTCTTCGATTTTACCGAGTGTGGTGTTATATCCTTCTGTTTTTTGGTAGGACTGGGACCCGAACATATAATATGCTGTTACGTTAACCTCGGCGCCTAAAGAGATTTTAGGAGCAACGAACCATTCTACGCCGACACTTCCGGTAAGTCCCGTGTAGAAAGTACCGTTATCTTTTGTTTCCAGAGGGCGGTATCCGTTTGAGTATATACCATTGCCGCTGAATTCAGGAGAAATACTCGGTTGTTGGTTGACGGTAGTCATTTCATTGGCCCATTCGTAAGTGTATTTCTGTGTCTGAAAGGCGAAAAGGACACCTGCTCCAAACACGCCCTGTACTCTCTTCGAACCTTTGCGGTATTCCATTCCCAGGTTGAGGCTCATGCCGTTGTTGCTAACACGGCAGGCATCGATAATTTTATCTTCACTCAGAGGATTGTCCAAAAGAGCCTTATCATCTTGCACATAACCTCTGTGTTTGTCGGATCCGAACATGAAACCCACGTTGGCGCGCAGTGCGATGTTGTCTGTCAGCATGTATTTGGCCAAAATAGAAACATCCGGTATTAAATTGAAGTCACTGTTGTCTTTTGTAAAAGACGAACCACCACCGAATGTATCATTGTTATTACCACCGATGTGCTTCAGCAAAGGGATTACATTGACGCCGATGGCCCAATCTCCTGCTTCCGGAAGATACTGCTTGGCAGCCTTCTCCTGCGCATTTGCTCCCATTAACGGCAGCAAACAGATTATAAAGACGGATAATATCTTTTTCATGCGTTTATTATTTATTCTGCATTAATAGTTGAAGACGGTTTTATCTAATTCCTCATGGTTATATGTTGCCTTTCCTGCGGCGATAATATCATTAGGCTTTATGTCGCTTAATATTATTTCCGGTGAGCTATATACGGCATCTTTGGCGATAACAGAATTTTGGGTAGTGCCGCTACCGCTGTTAGAGTTGATTTTATAATACGGCGCCTCAAATGATTTGGCCTTAATAGTAACCGTAACTCCATTTTCAACGGCGGGAATTTCGATTTCATATTTACCTTGGGCATCCGTTGTTGTTTCAAGAGTGGTATATCCTCCGTAACTGGAACTGTTGTTGTTAAAAGAAGAGTTATTTATCATTACATAAACAGTCGTGTTCATCACGGGCTTTTCGGTATTTACCGCAGTACTGCTTGATGAGGTTTTGTTATCATCATAAACGAAGCTTCCTTTGATGATAGCTTTCCCTTGGATATTGTCAATAGACAATGAAGTTTGATCTTCTGAGCAAGATGAAACCCCTAATGCTACGATAGCACAGGCGATTAAAGTTTTAATTCTAGTTAGTTTGTCCATAATTTTAAATGTTAGTAATTAATAAATATTGACGGCGCAAATTTATTATTGTTTTATCTAACATCCAAATGAAAACTAAAATATTTTAATATTAATATCTTTTGTGTAAAATTAAATATCTGTTTTTCTGTATTTTAGGTCTATAAAGGCTTTATCAACTTTAAGTAAAGTCGATGTAAAAAGTAAATAATATTTATGATTATTCTTGTGGTGCGAGTTCTTTCCGCACTATTTCCCAATTATCACAGAAAGCCTGCATGGAAGGAAATAATAAATCGGCTCCGGCATCCAATAGCACTTGTCCGTCCAATGGGCCGGTATTGACGGCAACCGTAAATATACCTGCTGCTACTCCGGCCTGTACACCGATAGGGGCATTCTCAATGACAATGGCTTCGTTGGCTTTTACGCCTGCTTTTTCCAATCCCATAAGATAAGGTTCGGGGTTGGGCTTACCGTATTTCACATCAAAAGCGGTTACCATACGTTCGCGCCGGAACATACCGGGAAAGTTATGGGACAACCGGTTTAACAGAGAGTGCTGGCCGGAACCGGTTACCAATACGGGAGTCAATCCTTCCGCTTTTATTTTTTGCAGCACCTCCCAGGAACCGGGCATACGTTCGGGGTCGGGGTGTTTGTTGAATTCTTCGCTTTTCTCGGCATAGATACTTTCTATCATGTCAGGAGTAGCGTCTTTGCCGTACTGCCGCTGATATACAAGATTTATTGTGGCGGCTCCGGTACGTCCTTCATGCATATAAGCTTCCTCTCTGCTCAGGTGCAGACCATGGCGTTCCATCACCTTATGCCAGGCATCCGCATGATAGGGCATGGAATTGAATAATACACCGTCCATATCAAAAAGGACGGCTTTCAGCCGGATATCAGCGTATCCGTGTTTTTTCAAATAGCGGGTAATTGATTCTTTGAACACTTGGTAAATTGAGAATTGAGAATTAAGAATTAAAAATTGAGAAATGAGGGGGTGGATAAATCAAGAGTTGAGAATAAAGAAACAGCTTCTTGACATTGCGCATGATTATTTGTGCGCAGCTATTTCTCAATTCTCAACTCCCGATTTTCAATTTATTACAGTCTTGCCTGAATTGCTTTGGATTCTTCTTCGTAGCCCGGCTTGTTCAATAAGGCGAACATATTCTTCTTGTAGGCTTCCACACCCGGTTGGTTGAATGGATTGACGCCCAGGAGATAACCGCTGATACCGCATGCTTTTTCAAAGAAATACAGCAATCCGCCGATACTTTCCTCATTCAGTGCGGGGATAACGATGCGCATATTGGGTACGCCACCGTCTACGTGAGCCAGCTGCGTGCCGAGTTCTGCCATCTTGTTCACTTCGTCTACGTGCTTGCCGGCGAGGAAGTTCAGGCCGTCGAGGTTGGCTTCGTCCGAAGGAACTTGCAGGGAGTACTGGGTCTTTTCTACTGAGATGACGGTCTCGTAAATGGTACGTTCGCCTTCCTGAATCCATTGTCCCATGGAGTGCAGGTCGGTAGAGAAATCTACGGATGCCGGGAAGATACCCTTGTTCTCTTTACCTTCGGATTCACCGTAGAGTTGTTTCCACCATTCGCTCACGTAGTGCAGCTTGGGGTTGAAGTTTACGAGGATTTCAATCTTCTTGCCGTTTTTGTAAAGCTCATTGCGGGTAGCCGCATAGATGGCTGCCGGGTTCTCCGCGAACGGAACATCCTTTCCGCAAGTCTTTTCCATGGCTGCTGCGCCGGCTACCAGCTTCTCGATGTCAAATCCTGCTACTGCGATGGGCAACAAACCTACCGGAGTGAGTACGGAGAAACGACCGCCTACGTTATCGGGAATAATGAAAGATTTGTAGCCTTCATTGTCTGCGGTGACACGTGCGGCACCCTTCTTGGCGTCTGTAACGGCAACAATCACTTTTTTTGCCATATCCTTGCCGCGTTGGTCTTCGCATTGCTTTTTCAGCAGGCGGAAAGCCAAAGCCGTTTCGGTAGTAGTTCCTGATTTGGAAATATTGATGACACCGAATTTCTTATCTTTCAGATATTCGGTAAGTTCGTACAGATAATCTTCACCGATGTTGTGTCCTGCATACAGAATAACCGGGCCGGACTTCTTGTCTTGCAACCATGTGAAACTGTTTGACAAAGCCTCGATAACGGCGCGTGCACCGAGGTAGCTTCCGCCAATTCCGGCAACAATCACTACTTCACAATTTTCACGCAATACTTGCGCGGTAGCTTTCAGGTCTGCCAAGTGCTCCTTTGTAATAGAAGAGGGAAGGTGCAGCCAGCCTAAAAAGTCATTACCTTTACCGGTACCGTTTTCCAATGCTTCTTGTGCAGCCTTAACTTGAGCTTCGTAGGCGAAAACGTTTTCTTTGGAAATGAATCCAAGAGTCTTTTCAATGTTCAAACTAATCATAATATTATAGGTTTTAAATTCTGTATTTCGTCCTTCCTGTTCCTTTTTCCGTATTACCGGAAAGAGTCAGTCAGTAACTTAATTTCAATCATCGGTGAGATACGTTCATACAAGATGTTGTACACAGCATCCAGTATCGGCATATTCACGTGGTAATGCTTGTTGATTTCCTTGATACATTTGGTTCCGTAATAACCTTCGGCTATCATTTCCATCTCTATCTGGGCGCTTTTTACGGAATATCCCTTGCCTATCATCGTACCGAACGTACGGTTACGGCTGAAGTTGGAGTATCCCGTCACCAACATGTCACCCAGATAAACGGAATCACTGATGTTTCTGTTCAGCGGATGTACGGTTTGCAGGAAGCGGTCCATCTCCTGGATGGCGTTGGACATGAGTACCGCCTGGAAATTGTCGCCATACTTCAAGCCGCTGCAAATCCCTGCGGCAATGGCATATACGTTTTTGAGCACGGAACCGTATTCGATGCCGGCCACGTCGTTGCTGACGGAAGTCTTGATGAATGAACTGGCCAGGCGACGGGAAAACTTGTCCGCCTTGTCTATATCGGGACAGGCTATCGTAAGATAAGAAAGCCGTTCGAGCGCAACCTCCTCCGCATGGCAGGGGCCTGCCAGTACGGCAATGTTCTCCGCCGGTACACCGTATTCTTTAGTGAAGTATTCCGATACAATCACGTTATCATCGGGTACGATGCCCTTGATGGCTGTAATAATGAATTTATCCTTGATTTTTGTCTTCAGCTTCTTCAAGTGAGCTTTCAGATAAGGAGAAGGAGTCACAAAGATAAGTGTATCCGATTCCTTGACTACATCGTTGATGTTTGAGTTGAAATTGATACGCTTGGTATCAAACTTGACGCCCGTCAGGTAGGCAGGGTTATGACCGAGACGCTTAAAATCGGCAATGCGGTCGTCACGCCGCATATACCAATTTATAGTATCTTCTTGCGCCAATACCATTTTAGCAATGGCAGTGGCCCAACTTCCTCCGCCCATAATGGCTATCTTACCGGGTAGTTTCATTTCTTAGATTTTCTCAACCCAACCTTCCACATCTTTCACGGTCGGATTCGCCAGTTCCAATTTATATTTCTTGTTGATGCCGCAAATGTCCATATGCAACTTTTGCGGGTTTACATCTTTCATGTCACTAACCAGGTTGTAGCCGGCCTTCTGGATGACCGCCACCCATTCTTCCGGAATGCCCAACTCCATAAATTTGGCCGGCGCGTCTTTCGGGGTAACCTTTTCGGGACGCATCTGCGGGAAGAATAATACCTCCTGAATGAATGCCTGTCCGGTCATCAGCATGGTCAGACGGTCGATGCCGATACCGATACCCGATGTGGGAGGCATGCCGTATTGCAGCGCTTTCAGGAAATCCTGGTCGATGAACATGGCCTCGTCGTCGCCCTTTTCACTCAGTTTCAACTGCTCTTTGAAGCGTTCTTCCTGGTCGATGGGGTCGTTCAGCTCACTGTATGCGTTGGCCAGCTCTTTGCCGTTTACCATCAGCTCGAAGCGTTCGGTCAGTCCCGGTTTGCTGCGGTGCATTTTGGTCAGCGGGCTCATTTCCACCGGATAGTCGGTGATGAAAGTAGGCTGTATGAATGTGCCTTCACAGAATTCGCCGAAGATTTCGTCTATCAGCTTGCCTTTGCCCATGGTGTCGTCAATCTCCATTTTCAGTTCGCGGCACACCTGACGGATTTCTTCCTCACTCTTGCCGTTGAGGTCGTAACCGGTCTTTTCCTTGATGGCGTCCAGGATGGGCAGACGGCGGTAAGGAGCCTTGAAGCTGATGGTCTTTCCGTCGATGGTGGTTTCTGTGCCGCCGTTTACTGCGATACAGATGCGTTCGAGGAGTTTCTCGGTGAATCCCATCATCCAGTTGTAGTCCTTATATTGTACGTACAGCTCTACGCAGGTGAATTCCGGGTTGTGGTTTTTGTCCATACCCTCGTTGCGGAAGTTCTTTCCGATTTCGTATACACCCTCAAAACCGCCTACGATGAGTCTCTTCAGGTACAACTCGGTGGCGATACGCAGGTAGAGATCCATGTCCAGTGAGTTGTGGTGAGTTGTGAAGGGACGTGCGCTTGCGCCGCCGGGGATGGATTGCAGAATCGGTGTTTCCACTTCCGTATAGCCGGCTTCGTCCAGTACGGCACGCATGGTCTTGATGATTGTGGCGCGCTTCAGGAATGTTTCTTTGACGCCGTCGTTCACGATGAGGTCTACGTAACGCTGGCGGTAACGCAGTTCCGGGTCGTCGAACGAGTCGTAAGCCACGCCGTCCTTATATTTTACGATAGGAAGCGGCTTGATGCTCTTGGCAAGAACGGTCAGCTTCTGGGCATGGATGCTGATTTCGCCCATTTGGGTGCGGAATACAAAGCCTTCGATGCCGATGAAGTCGCCTAAATCGAGCAAGCGTTTGAATACGGTATTATACATTTCCTTGTCTTCGCCCGGGCAGATGTCGTCGCGGGTGATATATACCTGGATACGGCCTTTAGAGTCCTGTAACTCGATGAAAGACGCTTTCCCCATAACACGGCGGCTCATGATGCGTCCGGCTACGGCTACGTGACGCGGTTCGGCGTCATCTTTAAATTCATTTTTGATATCGGTAGAGAAAGCGTTGGTTACATACTCTGCTGCGGGATAGGGTTCGATGCCCATCGCGCGAAGTTCATTCATGCTGTTGCGACGAATGATTTCTTGTTCACTTAGTTCTAATACGTTCATTTCGCTATAATTCACTCAATTTGGGGACAAAAATACGAAACATTTTTCAGATACCGAACCTTTAGGGGAATTTATTCACCGCAGAGGCCGTGTGCGCTGTGGCGGGCTGTTAAGTATTCATCAGGCAAAGTCTTGGGAAAAGATAGCTTCGGGTAGGGAAGAAGATAGTCCGGCTCCGCCGGAAAGCCTGCCTAAGGTAGGGAATGAACTTTATCTTCAGGCTGAAGATGTGTATCTCCAACCTAAAGATGGATATCCCCAGGCTGAAGATGTATATCTCTAACCTGGAGATGAAACTCAAAGCCGGAGTGAGCGCTCCTTCATCCCTGTCTCTGATGCTTTTCGGATAGGAGAGAGGGTGCCTTTTCCTTAAGACGAAGCGGGATGCTTGCTCACCTGACGAATTTTGAGTACCTTTGCGCCCTCGAAAAACAGGTAAAAAGTATGGCAGGACAAAAAACACCCACAGCGTTGGGTACGGAGAATATCGGTAAATTATTGATGCAGTATGCCGTTCCGGCAATTATCGCTATGACGGCGTCTTCCTTATATAATATGGTGGACAGCATCTTCATCGGTCATGGTGTAGGTACAATGGCTATTTCGGGATTGGCGCTGACCTTCCCTCTGATGAACCTTGCGGCGGCTTTCGGTTCGCTGGTGGGCGTGGGAGCGGCTACGCTGATTTCCGTCAAATTGGGGCAGAAGGACTATGATACGGCTCAACGGGTGCTGGGTAACGTGTTTGTACTGAATATTCTGCTGGGGGTGGCTTTTACGGTGGTGGTAATGGCGTTCCTCGACCCTATTCTTTACTTTTTCGGCGGCAGCGACGAGACTGTGGGATATGCGCGCGACTACATGCAGATTATCCTTCTCGGAAACGCCATTACGCATCTTTATCTGGGACTGAACGCGGTGCTGCGCTCTTCGGGGCATCCGCAGAAGGCGATGTATGCCACTATCGCTACGGTGGTTATCAATACGATACTCGACCCGGTATTTATCTACGGCTTCGGCTGGGGCATTCGCGGGGCGGCTGTCGCTACGATTCTGGCGCAGGTTATATCGTTGATATGGCAGCTCAGGATATTCAGCGATAAAGATGAGCTGCTGCATTTCCATCGCGGTATTTTCCGCCTGAAGCGTAAGATTGTCTTTGATTCGTTGGCTATCGGTATGTCGCCGTTCCTGATGAATATGGCGGCCTGTTTCATCGTAATCCTTATCAACCAGGGGCTGAAAAAGTATGGCGGCGATTTGGCTATCGGCGCTTTCGGCATTGTCAACCGGCTGGTGTTTATCGTTGTGATGATTGTAATGGGATTGAACCAGGGAATGCAGCCCATTGCGGGCTATAATTTCGGAGCCGGACAATACGGCCGTGTCACCAAGACACTGAAGCTGACGATAATCTATGCGACCGGGGTAACGACTTTCGGCTTTGTCGCGGGTATGCTGTTCTCCGATTTGGTAGTCAGCATCTTTACGTCGGATGCCGAACTGATTGCCCTCTCGGCAAAGGGATTGCGCATTGTAGTGATGTTTTTCCCCATCATCGGCTTTCAAATGGTGACGGCCAACTTTTTCCAGAGCATAGGAATGGCGAGTAAGGCAATATTTCTTTCCCTTACCCGCCAGATGGTGGTGTTACTGCCTTGCCTGATAATTCTGCCTCGCTTTTTCGGTGCGGCAGGCGTTTGGTACAGCATGCCGATTTCCGACTTGCTGGCCAGCCTGATAGCGGCGGCAATGCTGATGTGGCAGTTCCGTAAGTTTAAGGCACAGGCGCAAGGCGCCTGAGGAACCTGTCGTCCGGCTCATCAGTTTGGAAGCGGCACCATGGGTCTGCGTCCGTGATTCAGCTTTAGGCCTAATTGGTAGGACTCCGGACCATGAAGGTTCTTTATATCCATTTCACCGAGATTGACCAGGATACCGCGCGCCATGAGGCCGGCATCTTCGTTCGCTTTGCGCGGAAGCGTTTCGGCTTTGTCTTTTAGGTCTGCCAGATGAACGCGGATGGCGGGTTGCATAGCCTTATCCAGAGAGAGGCATTCCAACAGGGAATAACCGATTTTCCGGTCGGCTTCTTTTGCCGGATTGTTCAGGCGTTCGATGCCTTTGGCGGTTTCTCCCAGATAAGCGGCGGCATAGGCGGCTTCACAGGCTATGTAGGGATCTGCGTCATTCAGTAAGGCAAGCAGGGATGCGGGGCAGGTTTTTAGTTCTCCTTTGGCTCCGAGTTGCGCCAGACCGACGGACGCCCAATAGCGCATTTCGGGATATTGGCTGGATAACGCTTTCTCGAACACGGGAGCATCGCCCGCATGGGCTGTACCTGCTAATTCTACAAGATTGTACAGTTCGTCCAAAGGATATTTCTCTTTGCGTACTTTATCATATAATACCACATTCTCGCGAGAGGTAGGCATGAAGAAGCCCAGGTCTTTGGTGGCGCGGATGTGGTCGGAGAGGGCTGTGCGCATCTTCACCAATACTTCTGCGTATTCGGGAGAGTCGGACAGGTTGTGCAATTCACCCGGGTCTTTCTCGAGGTCGAACAGCATTTCGGCGGGATGGGCGTTGAAGGTCTGCGCCCAGTCGGGGTTGGTGTTGTGTCCTCCCAAGACCAGTTTGTCCCATGCCTTATTGGACGGCATTCCCCATTGGTAGTAATTGCGCAGGGCGAACTGACGGTAAGGGATATAGCTGCGGATGTATTTAAAACGTCCGTCGATCGCGGCGCGTACCGGCATGAAGTGGTGCAGTTGGTTGGCCGCTAATGCGAATTGGATTTCACGCTTTTCATCGGATGCGTACTTCCCGAATAATGCCTTTCCCTGCATGTGCTTGGGCGGTTTTACGCCTGCAAGGCTGAGTACGGTAGGTCCTAAGTCTGTGAAGTTGACCAAAGAATATTCTTTTCCGGATGCTTTTTCTCCTGCCAGGTGTTGCCATTTGGGCGGGAAATAGGCTATCATAGGCACTTCCAAACCGCTTTCATACAAGTAGCCTTTGCCGCGTGGAACGCAACCGCCATGGTCGCTGAAGAAGAAGATTATCGTGTTGTCATCCAATCCTTTTTCCTTTAAGTCTTTCAGGAAGAAACCCAGCCATGTGTCCACATCCTGTACGGCTTCCAGATGGCCGGCATAGTCGGAACGCACTTCGGGAAGGTCGGGCACGTAGGAGGGCAGGGTGAGCAGTTCGGGATAAATGCCTTCTGTGGTATAATCTCTTCGGCCGTCGGTGTGGAAAGTGCGGACGCGTCCCATGTGGGAGGTTACCGTGTTGTATACGGCAAAGAACGGCTGGTCTTTGCCGCGCTGCGGACTGTTGTAGGAGGCTTTCGTGGTACATTCGTCCCAGCAGCTTTTGTTGTCCGTGGTGGAGTTGTAGTGTGTCTTGCTGTTGTTGGTGCAGTAATATCCGGCCTCACGCAGCCATTGCGGGAAGAAGATGTTTGCCGGAGTATCGTATGAAACAGGATGGACATCCATGCCGTAGGTCGAGGAGTAGCAACCCGTAATAAGCGACGAGCGTGCAGCAGAGCTTTGCGGAGCCACCGACCACGCGTTCATGAATTGTATGCCGTGAGCAGCCAGACTGTCCGCATTGGGGGTGTGTACATCCTTGTTGCCGTAACAACCGAACTCGTAAGCGCTGGTATCTTCGAAGGTGAGCCAAAGGATATTGGGCCTTTCGTTTTTTTTGTTGTCTGCTGCGTCCGCCTGGGCCGTATGCAACCCGCAGAAAGCAGTACACATTAATAGAGGTAAGTTTTTCATGCTATATCAGTTTTTATTAACAGTCGCTAAGGTAGGACATTCAAGGGGAATACACGCTTTTTTGTGTACAAAATGCTGTCAATATTGTTTCTATCGGCTAATTTTCGACAAATTTAGCGGGATTTGAACAATATTGCGGCTGGTTCTGGACAGATGTTGCGGGGTATTGGATAAAAGAATGGCCGAATATTAGCCGAAAGCTTTACTTTTGAAAAATAAATCTTAATGTTAATAGTATGAGAAATGTGTTCTTTGCAGCACTGCTTTATGTGCTGTCTTTATCCGGACAGGTACGTGCCGAAAATATCGTTTTTTCAGACAGTGATTTACGTAATGAAGCGGAAAATTTGTTGGTGGAGTGGGTGGATACTCTGCTGACTTATCAATGCGCGGAGCTGAATCCGGCGCTTGACGGAGGTATCCTGTGCCCTGCGTGTGCCCGTATTCACGGACGGATAGGTGACGCCGTGCTGCCTTTGATGTATCTGGCGGATAAGACCGGCAATGATAAATATTTGATTGCGGCCAAGCGTTTAATGGCCTGGATGGAAAATGTGCATCGTCCGGACGGTTCATGGATGAATGACGTGCACGTATCGGACTGGAGCGGTACAACCGTCTTTGCCGCTATCGCTTTGTATGAGGCGTTGCACTATCATGGACATCTGTTGGATGACTCTACCCGGAATCACTGGAAGCAACAATTATTGGAAGCCGGTGAATTCATGATGAAAAATCCTCAAATGTACAGCCGTCGTATGCAGGGAAAAATGAAACGTTTGAATAATGTGAATTATTCAGCTTCGGTTACTTATGCCCTGCAAGCCCTTGGTGGAATGTTTAACCGTCCTGATTTTCAGAAAGAAGCCCGGATAGTAGCCTCGGACTTGAAAAACTTCTTCACGGAGAATGATTGTTTCTTGTATGGTGAAGGACCTAAGATTTGGAGCCCTACAAAAAACGGTTGCCTTCCTGTCGATTTGGGCTATAACATAGAAGAATCATTGCCTAATCTGGCCTATTATGCGCTTATGGCGGATAATCAGGAATTGTTGGCTATCGTGGAACGTTCGATGAATACCCATCTGGAATTTATGCTACCCGACGGAGCGTGGGATAACAGCTGGGGTACGCGTAGCTTCAAGTGGACGTATTGGGGCGGACGTACGAGTGATGGTTTTATGGGGGGCTATTATGCATTGGCAGACCGCCATCCCGAATATCTGGAAGCTATCCGCCGTAACGTGCGATTGTTGAGAAAATCAACGGTTGACGGACTGCTTCATGCCGGTCGGGATTATTGCGCTTCGGGGATTCCGGCTTGTATTCATCACACCTTCGGACATGCGAAAGCTCTGACCGCGTTTCTGGAGTTGCCGCCTGTTAAAGCCACACCGAACAAAACGTTGCCGCGCGACGCGGAATATGGCGTGAAATTCTTCCGGGATATTCGTACATGGCTGGTTGCGGAAGGTCCGTGGAGAGCTACATTTACGGGTTATGATGCTGAATATAAAGTAAAAGGAACTCATCCTATGGGGGGAGCTGTCTCATTGTTATGGCATGCGCAAGCAGGTCCTGTATTCGCTGCTACAATGAATCTGTATACATTGATAGAAGCGCCTAATATGCAGAGTAATAGCCGGAAGTATCTAATGAGCGGAACTCCTCGGGTCGAAATGGTGCAATACGGAACAAATTACAGCAATCTCGATGACTTGGATACGGATATTACGTATACTAAAGAAAAAGATACGCATAATTTCCATGTTAATACGCATTTGGTAGATATTGACCAGCAAACTCCTATCCAAGGTTCGATACCGGTGAGTATGGACTATGTTTATTCTAAACAGGGGATAACCATAAAGATGGATCATTGTCCTTATTCCGCATATATGGTTTTGCCGGTAATCGCTTCACCTTCGGATGTTACCGAGGTTGGCTCTAAGAATATGCGTATCCGAAAAGAGAACGGGACCTTGGAAATCTCCTGTGTAAATGGTCATTTGAAGGTGGCTTCGACCGATGCGGACGGGCGTATATTTAATCCTGTACCGGGTTTTTCTTTTATTCCCCTGCAAGTATTCCCTGAAAGCCCAAGTAAAAAAATAATAGTTAAAATCATATATAATTAATATATTTTTTGTTTCTTTGCCTTGTATTAATAATATAATATATGAAGATATTTCGACTTTTACTAATGCTATGTGGAATGTTATTTACCGGTATCGGGTTTGCCGATGAAATCGATGGAATGCGTTTCACGCATATAGGTTTGGAAGATGGACTGTCGCATAGTACAATATTTGGAATTAATCAGGATAAAGAAGGTAATTTATGGTTTGCCACCTATGACGGCCTTAATAAATACGACGGTTATAATTTTACGGTCTATCGTCATCAATACAAGAATCCCAAGAGTATAGCGAATGATATTACCCGTTGCGTCGTTATCGATGACGATAATCGTATCTGGATAGGAACACGGGACGGCTTGTCGCTTTATAACCGTCGTCAGAATGAGTTCTCTAATTTCTATTATAAGAAAAGGGGACAAAATGTGGCTGTCATGAATATTGTGCCTTTACAGAAGGACTGGCTGATGATTGGAACAGCGGAGGGTATCTTGCTTTTTGATGTGAAAGGCGGACATTTCATGAGTGATACTCTGTCTACCGCTTTGCATCTGCTGAAACCTTCTGCATTAGTCAGGCAGGGGGACTGTGTTTATATCGGTACAGAGAGTGGGGTATATACCTATTCCTTACAGGATGGAACATTGAAGAAGCTGGTGGAGTTACCGACAAAAGCGCGGATACACGGAATTTTATGCCAGATGTTTAATAGAATCTGGATAGCGACCGAAGGCAGTGGTTTGTATATGTATGATATAAAAGCCAAGAAACTAAAGAACTATCGCTACGAGGATAAGGCGTCCGGTCTAAATTCAAATTATGTGCGTTCGTTGGCGTTGGACCAGGAGAATCGTTTATGGGTAGGGACTTATAGCGGATTAAATATATATAAGGAAGGGAAAGATTGTTTCTCCTCGATGGAGAGTTCTATAACTCAAGCCGGAACTTTATCTCAGAACTCGGTGCGTTGTATATTCAGAGATTCGCAAGGCGGTATGTGGCTGGGTACATATTGGGGTGGTTTGAATTATTATCATTCGTTGTGTAATCGTTTCCAGCAGATAAAGCATATTCCTTTCTATAATTCGTTAAGCGATAATGTGGTCAGTTGTATTGTAGAAGACAAAAAGAATAATTTGTGGATTGGCACGAGTGATGGTGGCTTGAATTTCTATGATAATATAACAAAGACTTATAAAAACTATTTATTCAACCCGGATACATCGGAAGGGGTTCCTTTTAAAGACATCAAAACTGTATATGTGGATGAGTCTGCCGATAAAGTATATGTAGGTGCCCATGCCGGCGGAATGATGATATTGAATCGTAGAACAGGAAAGAAAGAGTTTTATAATCAACAGAATAGTAACTTACCAAGTAATAATATTTATTCAATTATATCGGATGAGGGAGAGGGGCTATGGGTAGCTTCATTGGAGCATTTCATCTATTTTGATATTGCCCGAAAACGTTTTACTGTTATAGACAAAGATGTAAAAGGACGTCCCATACAAAAATATAACCGCTTATTATTCCGGGATTCTAAAAGACGTATTTGGGCAGGTGGAGAAATGGGGTTGTCGGTATATAACCAGATTGATAAGTCTTTATTGACCAATACTGATTTCCATATTCCTACGGTGCTGGAACAGTCCTTTGTGAATTGTATTTATGAATCTGCATCCGGTTATATATGGATTGGTACCCGCAACGGACTTTTTGCTTTGCGGGAAGGGAATAAAGAGCCGTTGCAATATACAACGGATAACGGTTTGCCGAGTAATGTTATCTATGGAATTCTGGAAGATAGTTATGGACGCTTGTGGGTAAGTACTAATCAAGGTCTGAGTTGTTTTAATCCGGATAATCGGAAATTACGTAACTTTACGATAGTGGATGGTTTGCAAAGTAATCAATTCAATACTGGGGCTTATTGTCGTGTTAGTAACGGACATATGTTGTTCGGTGGAATTAATGGGATAACTTCATTTCGTCCCGAAACGCTAATAGATAATCCTTACACTCCCAAACCGGTAATCAATAAACTCTTTGTATTTAATGAAGAAGTATTACCTAATGATGAAACCGGAATCCTTAAAGAGAATATAGAAGGTGTAGACCATATCATATTGAAATCTTCTCAGAACTCTTTTTCTATATCATTTGTCGTTTCTAATTATATAGCAGGTAAGCATAATACCTTTGCTTATAAATTAGAAGGATATAATGAGGAATGGTATAAACAAGGCGATATAAGTCCGGTATCATATTCTAATTTGCCGGCAGGAAATTATAGATTTCTTTTAAAAGCGGCAAATAATGATGGGAAGTGGAGTAAAGACATGGCAGTTCTTCATATTAAGGTGCTTCCGGTTTGGTATTGTACCTGGTGGGCTCTTTCAATATTTGCTTTGTCTTTCGTTTTATTAGCTTTTATAATATTTCGTTTCTTTTGGCTGCGTAAGAGTATGCAAACGGAAATTCGTATGGAGAGATTGGATAAAGAAAAACGGGAAGAAATCAGCCAAATGAAAATACGTTTCTATGTTAATATTTCACATGAGCTGCGAACTCCGCTAACTTTAATTGTTGCTCCGTTACAAGAATTACTTAGTAGTATTTCAGGGCATTGGGAGCGCGAGAAATTGTTGTATATCCAAAGAAATGCAAAGAGACTTCTACATTTGGTAAATCAATTGATGGATTTTCGACGGGCTGAATTAGGCATTTTTGAATTAAAACCAGTATATGGCAATGCATATAAGAGGGTTCTGAATAATTTTTTAAATTATGAGAACTTAGCAAAACGTAAAGATATCGATTATAATTTCTATTCAGAACTGCAAGATGAGGATGTGTTGTTTGATGGTACTTATTTAGATTTGATTGTCAATAATTTGTTGTCGAATGCATTTAAATATACAGAAGAAGGTGAGAGTGTCTCTGTTAAACTTTATAAGGAGAATAAGAACGTCATTTTACAAGTTACGGACACTGGAGTTGGTATTCCTGAAGATAAACAACAAAAGATATTTGAACGTTTTTATCAAATAGAAAATGGACATGAGGGAAGTGGCATCGGACTATCTTTAGTGCAACGTTTGGTCGAATTACATCATGGACAAATTACGTTGGTAAGCGAGGTAGGGAAAGGTTCTACATTTTCTATTTATATTCCTCAGGATAAATCAGCATATAGTACTGAAGAATTATTGGGAAGTAGTGGAGAGTCAGATGAACAGCGTGTCTATTCAACAAATGCACATGATGTATATGTTGATAATGTAGAAATTGTGGAGGAGGAAGCCACTGACAAGAAAGAAGGGAGTAAACATGGGACAATTCTTATAGTGGAAGATAATGAGGAGTTACGCCAGTATTTGTCAAATGGTTTGTCTTCTCAATTTAATTTAATAGAAGCTGAGAATGGGCAAAAAGCATTAGATTTATTGAAAGATAATGATGTAGATTTGATACTTTCAGATGTGATGATGCCTGTAATGGATGGAGTTAAGCTTTGTAAATTGGTAAAGCAAAATTTAAGAACTTGCCATATTCCTGTATACCTATTATCAGCTAAAGTAGATATTAAGTATCAATTAAAAGGATTGCAGGTAGGAGCAGATGATTATATTCCCAAACCTTTTTCAATGGAGGTGTTAGTTGCTAAAATCTTAAATATGTTACGTACGCGTTATCGTATTTTTGAACGTTATTCCAATACGATAGAGGTGGAGCCTGAAAAAATAACGACTAATGCAATGGATGAGGAGGTGTTGAAGAAGGCCATTGCTATAGTTGAAAAGAATATGAGTAATGTAGAATTCTCCACAGAGCAATTTGCCAGTGAAATGAATATGAGCCGTTCTAATCTTCACTTGAAACTAAAGGCAATAACAGGTAAATCAGCTATTGATTTTATTCATAGAATACGTTTTAATCGTGCTTGTCAATTGTTGAAAGAAGGGAAGTATACTATTTCTGAAATTAGTTTTATGGTAGGATATAATACTCCTTCCTATTTTGCTGCCCGCTTTAAAAAATATATTGGATGTCTTCCTACTGAGTACGGAAAGAAATAGTATAAGCCTCTTACAGCCCTTGCATAGCGTGTGTTCTACACAAAAGTATTATTTGGTAGACAATATTAGTATTGGATTTGTGAAAAAGTGTAGAAATGTAAAACAATGTTTTTGAACTTTTTTAAGAGCATGTTGTATGTTTGCTTTTGAAGATTTATTCTGATTGTTAAACCTTAGATTTATTTTATTATGTACAAAATTAAAGGAGTAATTATGGTTATCCTCGCTTTTGTCAGTGTGTCCATGTATGCGCAAAGTATAGTGGTTACTGGTAAAGTAATTGACAGTGAAGGATATGAAGTTATTGGTGGTAGTGTCACTCTTAAAGGAGCTCCCGGTGTTGGAACAGTTACCAATGTAGATGGTCACTATTCTTTGAAAGTAAATGATGCATCTAAAGATGTATTAGTCTTCTCTTATGTAGGTATGACGTCTAAAGAGGTAAAAGTAAATGGACGCAATGTGGTCAATGTAACATTGGAAGCAGATGCAGTTATGTTGGATGAGGTTGTTACAATTGGCTATGCGACTGTTAAGAAAAAAGATTTAACAGGTTCTGTTTCTTCTGTAAATTCAAAGGAATTAGCTGCTGTACCTATTTCGGATGTTACTCAAGCATTAAGTGGTAAGGTTGCAGGTGTGCAGGTTATTCGCTCTCAAGGCTCGCCAGATGCCGATGTTTCGATAAAAGTACGTGGTGGTACTTCTATTACTCAAAGTAATGAACCTCTTTATATTATTGATGGTTTTCCTAGCGAAGATGGCTTAAAGGGCATTGAATCTAGCGATATTGAATCAATTGATATATTGAAAGATGCCTCTTCTACCGCCATTTATGGAGCTAGAGGTGCTAATGGTGTTATTTTGGTTACTACAAAGGGAGGAAAAACAGATAAGTTCAACATAAGCTATGATATGTATGTTGGCTTCAAGAAAGTTAATAAGAAATATGAATTACTTGGTGTTAAGGATTTTGTAAAATTAGATTATGAACGGGCTATTAATGAACCAGATGTAATGCGTGATTATACAATTCCTACTTATGGTACATGGGATGAATTTGATGGATTATATGGTAATCGTAAGGGGATTGACTGGCAGAAAGAAGTTTTTGACCATCGCCCTGCTATAACTCAGCAACATAAATTTACGATTAGTGGTGGTAACAAAACTTCTCAATATATGCTTACTTATACTCGTAATGATGATAAGGGTATTTGGTATGGAAGCGGCTTGAAGAGAGATAATTTTCGTTTGAAACTTAATCAAGAAGCAACTTCATGGATGAACTTCTCAACAAATGTTAGCTATATTGATGAAAAGACTGAAGGATTGGGTACTCTTCAAGAGGGAGGAGCTTATAGCCGCATGCAACATGTGATCCAGTATAGACCAACTATTGGAAAAAATGGTAGTGATGAGCAATTATTAATAGATGATGATGATCCTGTATTATTGTTGGAAGGTGCAAGTCAAATGCAGAGTCCGATGGCTACTATTGAAAGTGAACAAAGGGATAAACGAAATCGTATTATGTCTATTAACGGAGATGTACAGATTAAGTTTACCAAAGATTTATCATATCGTGGTACTGTAGGTATCCGTAAGCGTACAATCAATACGGATGTTTTTTATTCAGAAAGATCTAAGCAAGCAAAGAATGCAGGTGCTCCTTATGGTTGGAAGGAGATTGAAGAGCAACAAAACTTCATGTACAATAATGTAATAACCTGGGATAAAACATTCAATAAAGAACATCATTTGACTTTGGTTGGTGGACAGGAGTTTATACAGTATAAGACTGATTACTTGAAGGCTGGCGCCAGAAAGTTTGATAAAGTTAATTTTGGATTAGCTGATATGTCTTTAGGAGCAAGCCCAGATAAAGTAGTGACTTTATTGGAAAGTGATAAGATGTTGTCCTATTTTATGCGTGCTAATTATAACTTTAAGGAAAAATATTTATTTGCAGCATCAGTACGTGCGGATGGTTCCAGTAAGTTTGGAGCTAATCATAAATGGGGTATATTCCCGGCAGCCTCTTTCGCATGGAGAGCTTCTGAGGAAGACTTTATTAAGGAATTAGGAGTGTTTTCTAACTTGAAATTAAGATTAAGTTATGGTACTGCTGGTAATAACAAAATAAATAATTATTTAAGTTTATCTAAGATGGGATCCGTATGGATTCCTTATAACGGAGAAAGTACTGTTGCAGGTTTTGTTAGTAAACAATTACATAATCCTGATTTGCAGTGGGAAACTAATGTGACTGCTAATTTAGGTGTTGATGTGGGCTTTTTGAACCAGCGAATTCAACTCAGTGTAGATATTTATAATATTGAAACAAAAGATTTATTGCTTGATGCACCTGTGCCATTACTTTCAGGATATAAAACCATGATGATTAATGCTGGGAAAACGAATAATAAAGGTATCGAAGTAGCTATTACCACACATAATATACAAACAAAAGATTTTTCTTGGAGTACCAGTCTGAATCTTTCACATAATAAGAATAAGGTGAAAGCGTTGTATAATACAGATTATATGGAAATTGTATCAAATTGGGCACAGACTTCCGAATTTAATAAGAGTGACTATATTATTCGAGTAGGACAATCCTTAGGGCAAATGTATGGTTATCGTTTAAAAGGCATTTATACAGTAGATGATTTTAATTATGATGCACAACAACAGAAATATGTTATTAAAGACGGAATTCCTTATGATAAAAACTATTATCCAAAACCAGGATATTGGAAATTCGAGGATGTAGATAAAAATAATGAAATTACAGAGGAGGATAGAACTGTGATTGGTAATGCTAATCCAAAATTATATGGTGGATTAACCAATACTTTCACTTGGAAAGGTTTTGACTTAAGTGTATTCTTGAATTTTTCAATAGGTAATAAGATTTATAGTGCCAATAAAATGTATTATACTAAATTTAATAACCGTTGGAGAAATACATTAAAAGATGAAGCTATGCGTCGTTTCACGGTTATGAATGATAAGGGAGAATATATCTTTAATGATCCGGTACAATTGGCTTCATTGAATAAAGGACATGACTATGCTTCTGTTGAAGGTAGTTCCAATTTATTCTTCCATTCTGGATATGTAGAAGATGGTTCATTCCTTAAGATAAATAATATATCATTAGGATATACTTTGCCGAAAAGCCTGACAAGTAAGATTAAGCTTTCTAATGTACGTTTTTATGCAACAGGTTATAATCTTTATACTTGGACTAAATATTCTGGATATGATCCAGAGGTTAATACATATCCTAATAATGGATTAACTCCTGGTATTGACTGGGGAGCTTATCCTTCGGCTATTTCACTTGTGTTTGGAGCAAATATAACTTTCTAAATTCTAATTGATTAATTTTGGAGATTATGACAACTTTATATAAAAGATTGGCTATTATGCCTATGATAGCATTCTGTTCAGCATTTTTATTCACTTCTTGTGATGATTTTCTTGCGGAAACAACATATGATTTTTATGATGAGCAAGACTTTTATAAAGATGTTTCTGAATTAGAGTTAGCAGTGAATGGTGCCTTTGAAGTATTAAGTCAAAAAATGACATATGGGCATTTTATGTTGGTGAATGATTGTGATACGGATTTGAGTCATATAAAAGGTTCTGGTACTGGACAGGTTGCTCGTGATTTGGGACATTATAATATTTATACAGCCCATACTTGGGTAGAATCTGCATGGGGATTTTATTATACCGGTATAGACCGTGTTAATCGTATTATGGCTAATAAGGATCGTGTTGCTTTACCTGATGATGCGTCTAAGGCCACTTTTAAACGTTTGATAGCAGAGGCTAAATTTCTGCGTGGAATCTGTTATTTTGATTTGGTACGTATGTGGGGAGATGTACCATTGAAACTGACTCCTTCTGATAAAACGGAAAATTTTGCAATGGCCCGTACTGATAGAGAGGAGGTATATCAACAAATTGTAGAAGATTTACAAGCAGCTGCGGATGATTTGCCATGGCATGATGAACTTAGTTCTTATGAAGGGCGTCCTACTAAGGGAGCGGCAATGGGCTTATTAGCCCGAGCGTATTTATTTAGAGCTGGATATTCATTACGTCAAAATGGTAAGATGGAACGTCCGGATAAATATTTGGAGTATTATGGTAAAGTGAAAGAAATTTGTGCTGAACTTATAAATTCACACCACCACTCTCTGAATTCGAGTTATGAGAAAGTGTTTAAGAATGTTTGTGAGAATGTGTTGGAACCTAATGAAGTTATGTATGAAGTTCAGTTCTATAACCCTTCAGGAGAGGATACTCATAGTAGTAAAATAGGTTCATATAACTCACCTGAAATAGACCGAAACTCATCTTATGGTTTGGGTAACTCTTTTATCAAAACAACTCATTTTGCATATGATTGGTATGAACAGGGAGATATCCGTAGAGAAACGGCGATAGCTACTTTTAAAATTGATGCATCTGATAAAATAATTCAAATTCCTCGTAAGAAAAGTTATACATGGGCTCCAGGTAAATGGCGTAGAAATTGGATTCCAGGTCCACCGAAAGATTTGGAAAATATGGATATCAATTTTATCCTTTTACGATATTCTGATGTATTACTAATGTATGTAGAGGCTGTGAATGAAATAAGCGGACAGTTAGATCAATTGGCTTTGGAGTGCCTTAACCAAATTCGTAGAAGAGCATATGGATATGCACCTACTACGGCTGAACCTGCCATTGATTTTACAAATGCAGATTTCTCTGGTCCACAGAGTGTACGTGATTATCTTTTCATTGAACGTGCAAGAGAACTGTGTTTTGAAGGCTTCAGACGTTTTGACCTTATTCGTTGGAATAAGCTTGCGGAAGTTCTTGATGACTTTGCATTAAAATTTAATGCTGCTGTTGCGGATGGAACATTAGATGCATATGTGTGGGCGGCTGGTGAATATTTTCAGGAAGGTAAACATGAATTGTATCCAATTCCTTCTTATGAAATACGTGAGACGAAAGGAAGTTTAGTACAGAATCCAAATTATTAGTTTAGATTTATAATTTATCAGTGAGATCCATTTGATAAATGGGTAGGGTGACGATGAACAAGATTTTAATTATAAGCTTTGTTTTAGTCACCCTATATTTTTAGTTATATCTAAAAATATATAAAAATGTCTCAGTTAAAATAAACTACGATTATGAATCGACTATCATATACACTATTGCCCCTTACCGCCCTCGGGTTCTCGGCTTGTACTTCCCCAAAGACGGAGGTAAGTCGTCCTAACATTATCTTTATGATGACGGACGACCATACCACACAGGCGATGTCATGTTATGGCGGTCGTCTTATCCAAACTCCGAATATGGATAGGATAGCCAATGAGGGTATCCGTATGGATAACTGCTATGCAGTCAATGCGCTGTCAGGTCCCTCGCGCGCTTGTATTCTCACGGGTAAGTTCAGCCACATGAATGGCTTTACCGATAATGGGAGTACTTTCGATGGAAGTCAGCAAACCTTCCCGAAACTATTGCAGGTAGCAGGTTATCAGACATCAGTGATTGGTAAGTGGCATCTGATAGCCGAACCGCAAGGGTTCGATTACTGGTGTATTCTGAGCGGACAGCATGAGCAGGGCGATTACTATAATCCCGACTTTATTGAAAACGGTAAGCATGTGGTGGAGCAAGGTTACGTGACCGACATAGTTACCGATAAAGCAATCGAGTATTTGGAACATCGGGACAAGAGTAAGCCTTTCTGCATGATGTATCATCAAAAAGCTCCCCATCGCAATTGGATGCCGGCGCCCCGTCATTTGGGGATGTTCAACAACACCACATTCCCGGAACCCGGCACGCTTTTCGATACATACGAAGGCAGAGGACGTGCCGCCAAAGAACAAGATATGTCGATTGAGCATACGTTGACTGATGACTGGGATTTGAAGTTGCTGACCCGTGAGGAAATGCTGAAAGACACTACCAACCGTCTTTATCAGGTATATAAGCGTATGCCGGCTGCCGTACAGGACAAATGGGATTCTGTCTATACGCAACGCATTTCGGAGTATCGTAACGGAAACCTAAAAGGCAACGCGTTAATCAGCTGGAAATATCAGCAATACATGCGCGATTATTTGGCTACCGTAGTTGCTGTGGACGAGAATATCGGACGGTTACTCAATTATTTGGAAAGGACTGGCGAATTGGATAACACAATCATTGTCTATACCTCCGACCAGGGTTTCTTTTTAGGAGAGCATGGCTGGTTTGACAAGCGTTTCATGTATGAAGAGTGTCAGCGTATGCCGATGATTGTCCGATATCCCAAAGCAATCAAGGCGGGAAGCACATCGAATGCGATAGCTATGAACATAGACTTTGCTCCTACATTCCTGGATTTTGCAGGAGTAGAAATTCCGGATGATATTCAGGGAGAATCTTTGAAACCGGTTCTTACCAATGAGGGGAATGCGCCAGCTGATTGGCGGAAGGCAGCTTATTACCATTATTATGAATACCCTGCCGAACATTCGGTGAAACGCCATTATGGTATTCGTACGACTGATTTTAAATTGATTCATTTCTATAATGATGTGGATGAATGGGAAATGTATGATATGCAGAATGATCCACACGAGTTGAATAATCTATACGGTAATCCTGAATATACTGCTAAACAAGCCGAACTTATGCTGTTACTGAAAGAAGTGCAGGAACAATATAAGGACAATGACCCTGATGAGAGGATAACGGAATTGTTTAAAGGTGACAGGCGTTTTATGGAGAATCGGTGAAAAGTAGAGGATTCTTTGCCCGAACTTGATATTTAACAGGAGAATACTTATATTTGCTACCAATCATTCATAAAATATATCTATGGACAATAAATTTGTAGTAAATATAGGTCGCCAGTTGGGTAGTGGCGGACGAGAAATCGGAGAGAAGCTGGCTGTTCGCTTGGGCATTGATTTTTATGATAAGGAACTGATTAACCTTGCTTCCGAAGAAAGCGGATTGTGCAGGGAATTCTTTGAGAAAGCGGATGAAAAGGCTTCACAGGGAATTATAGGTGGTTTGTTTGGTATGCGTTTTCCGTTCATAAGTGACGGAGCCATGCCTGCAACCAATTGCTTGAGCAACGATGCATTGTTTAAGGTGCAAAGTGATGTGATACGGAAGCTTGCTTCCGAGAAGTCCTGTTTGTTCGTAGGGCGTTGCGCCGATTACATCTTGCGGGATAATCCGCGTTGTGTCAATATCTTTATTTCCGCATCGCGCGAAGATCGGATAGCCCGTTTATGCTGTCTGCACTCTATTTCGGAGAACGCGGCAGAGGAGAAAATGAATAAAGCGGATAAGCGGCGTGCGGAATATTATAACTATTATAGTTATAAGACTTGGGGAGCGGCTGCTACCTATCATCTTTGTATTGATTCATCCGTATTGGGTATTGACGAAACGGTCAGCTATATAGAAGAGTTCATAAGGAAGAAACTGAAACTGTAGTTTGCGAGTTCGTTGGAATGGGAATATATCATCACATAAAAAAGCCCTCTGAATAAGCTCAATAATCATTTTAAATAAAATCGGGGAGAAATTTACTATAATCCTACTAAAATTATAGTAAATTTCTCCCCGATTTTATTTATAGCTTGAAAGCGCTCCTTGAACTAATCTTTACATCATTGCCAGTAATATCATTTGTCCCGCCAGAATACGCAGGAACATCGTTAACGGATAAACCGTAGAGTAACCTACTGACGGCGCATCGTTACCCGATGCCTGATTGGAATATGCCAGTGCGGGCGGATCGGTATTACTGCCGGCAATCAGACCCATTAACGTGAAGTAATTGACCTTGCAATAAAGTTGGGCAATAATGCCGATTATCAGTAACGGAATGGTGGTAATCAGGAAACCATAACCCACATAAGACAAACCGCTTCCTTCCACTACTGTTTGTACAAAATGCTCTCCCGCCTCTATTCCCACGCTGGCAAGGAACAGTACGATACCTATCTCACGCAGCATTAAGTTGGCGCTCATGGTGGTATATGTTACAAGATGAAGTTTGTGCCCGAAGCGTCCGATAAGGATGGCCACTACCAGCGGACCGCCTGCCAGACCTAATTTCACCGGAGTTGGCATGCCGGGGAATGCAATAGGCAGGCTGCCCAATAAGATACCCAGGAATATACCTACGAAAATTGTAACGATATTCGGCGTATCCAGACGTTTCAGCTGATTACCCAATACGCCGGCTACACGCTCTACGGCATCTTGTTGCCCTACAACCATTACGCGGTCACCCACTTGGAGCACCAGATTAGGATCGGCAAATAAGTCCATACCCGAACGGTTGATACGTGTTACGTTTACACCGTACATACTGCGGAAGTGCATGCTTCCCAGTTTCTTTCCGTTGATTTCCGACTTGGTAACCAAGATGCGGCGTGAAACCATGGGAGTATCCTGTTTCTCCCAGTCTACTTGGATTTCCTTACCGATAAAGGCTGTTACGGCTTCAGCATCTTCCTCGGAACATACGATGAACAACTGGTCACCGATGTGGAATTCCGTGTCTTGGTTCGGGATGCTGACATGCCCTTCGTGACGAATACGGGAGCATACGAAAGAACGTCCCAGGAAGTCTTTCACCTGGATCAGCTTTTTACCGTCGATAGCTTCATTACGCACTTCCAGATGCAGCATATGCGGCATGTGTTTCATATCGGTTTCTTGCGTATTGAGTTGCTCTTCTTCCTTTTTCAGATTGATGCGGCAGATATAACGCACGGCGATAATAGCGCCGATGATACCCACTACGCCGAGCGGATAGGCGCAAGCATATCCCAATGCAATAGGATCGCCTGTATAGTTCAGCTGGTTCAGCGCTTCTTGGGCGGCACCCAAACCGGGAGTATTGGTCACGGCACCGTACAGAATACCTACTATCATCGGAAGGTCTATATTACCGTCAATGAAGTAAATACTCAATGCGACAACGATATTCAGTGCCACAATGCCTACGGCAAGCATGTTTAGCGTCATACCCCCTTTCTTGAAAGAGGAGAAGAACGACGGCCCCACTTGCAGACCGATACAGAATACAAATAAAATCAAACCGAATTCTCGGATGAAATGCAAAATGTGTGTTTCACCTGTAAATCCGAAATGCCCCATCAGAATACCGGTAAAGAGTACAAACGTCACTCCCAGCGATACTCCGAAAACTTTAATCTTGCCCAACAGTACCCCTACGGATATAACGAATGCGTATAAGCAGACGATATGCGCAACGGATGTCGGGTCCCAAAGAAGACTTTCTAACCAGTTCATAGTACCTTATTATATATTGCTTTAAAAATTTTGCGCAAAATTACTTAATAAAGGGGAGGTAACAAAAGGTTTGCCTTTCTTTTTGTAATACCAACTTTGCAAAAGCGTGGGGTATGCGGGGAATATGTCTTGAATAAGGATGAACATAGTGCTATCAGTAAGTGCAATTTTCTCTAAAAAGCCTTTTTGTTTTAAGTATTTCCTTATATTTGCAAGTCTCTTGATGACAAAATGAATACTATTCATCTATTTTAATTTTAAATAAACTATGGCAGACAGTAAAGAAAAACTCTTCTCGGACTTTTCTCCGGTTTCTACGGAACAGTGGATGGAGAAAGTAACCGCAGACTTAAAAGGTGCGGACTTTGAGAAAAAGCTCGTTTGGAGGACGAATGAAGGATTCAAAGTGAAACCTTTCTATCGCATGGAAGACCTCGAAGGTTTGAAGACCACAAATGCTCTTCCCGGTGAGTTCCCGTACCTTAGAGGTACAAAGAAAAACAACAATGAGTGGTTCGTTCGCCAGGAAATAAAGGTGGAATGTCCTAAAGAAGCCAATGCCAAGGCATTGGATATCCTGAATAAGGGCATCGATTCACTCTCTTTCCACGTGAAAGCCAAAGAACTGAGTGCGGAGTATATCGAGACTTTGCTGAAAGACATCTGCGCGGAATGTGTGGAATTGAACTTCTCTACCTGCCAGGGACATGTGGTGGAGTTGGCGGAACTTTTGGTCGCTTATTTCCAAAAGAAAGACTATGACCTTACGAAGTTGCAGGGTTCTATCAACTACGATTATTTCAACAAGATGCTGGCTAAGGGTAAAGAGAAAGGTGATATGGTAGCTACTGCCAAAGCCTTGATTGAAGCTACTTCCGTTCTTCCGAAATATCGCGTGCTGAATGTAAATGCGCTGACACTCAACAATGCGGGTGCATATATCTATCAGGAATTGGGCTATGCGTTGGCTTGGGGTAATGAATACATGAACCAACTGACCGATGCCGGACTGCCGGCAGCTCTGGTAGCCAAGAAGATTAAGTTTAATTTCGGTATCAGTTCCAATTATTTCCTTGAAATCGCAAAATTCCGTGCAGCCCGTATGTTGTGGGCCAATATCGTAGCTTCTTATAATCCGGAATGTCTGCGCGATTGCGAAAACAAAGGCGAACACAATGAATGCCGCTGTGCTGCCAAAATGAGAATACATGCGGAAACCTCGACTTTCAACCTCACTTTGTTCGATGCACATGTAAATTTGCTGCGTACGCAGACTGAGGCTATGAGCGCTGCTCTTGCGGGCGTTGATTCTATGACAGTGGTTCCGTTCGATAAGACGTATGCCGTTCCCGATGAATTCTCGGAACGTCTGGCGCGTAACCAACAGTTGCTGTTGAAAGAGGAATCTCACTTTGACAAGGTGATTGACCCTGCTGCCGGTTCTTATTACATCGAGAACTTGACCGTGGCTATTGCCAAGCAAGCTTGGGAACTGTTCCTTGCAGTGGAAGAAGAGAGCGGTTTCTATGCCTCTGTAAAATCCGGTAAGGTACAGGCAGCCGTGAACGAAAGCAATACGGTTCGTCATGCGGCTGTTGCCAAGCGTAAGGAAGTGTTGTTGGGTACTAACCAGTTCCCGAACTTCAACGAAAAGGCGGGCGACAAGAAGCCTTTGGAAGCCTCTTGTTGCTGTGGCGGACACAGCACTTGCGAAAAGGATGTTCCTTCACTGAACTTCGACCGTGCCGCCAGCGAATTTGAAGCATTGCGTCTGGAAACGGAAGCTTCGGGCAAGCGTCCTAAGGCTTTTATGCTGACTATCGGTAACTTGGCAATGCGCCAGGCACGTGCTCAATATTCTTGTAACTTCCTGGCTTGTGCCGGATATGAAGTTGTTGACAACCTCGGTTTCCCGACCGTAGAGGAGGGTGTGGAAGCTGCGATGGAAGCTAAAGCCGATATTGTGGTTCTCTGTTCGAGCGATGATGAATATGCGGAATATGCCGTTCCTGCTTTCAAAGCTTTGAATGGTCGCGCTATGTTCATTGTTGCCGGTGCTCCTGCCTGCATGGACGAGCTGAAAGCGGCAGGCATCGAGAACTTTATCCATGTTCGTGTCAACGTTCTGGAAACATTAAAGGAATTCAACAAGATATTAATCAAGAATTAAGAATGAAAAATGAAGAATAGGCTGAGCATTTATTCCGCATGGTAATTCTTCATTCGTCATTCTTTGTTCATCATTTTTAAGAAGATGAGAAAAGATTTTAAAAACTTAGATATATATGCCGCTTTTCAGCCTGCCAATGGTGCTGAGTGGCAAAAGGCTAACGGCATCAAAGCCGACTGGAAAACTCCGGAACACATTGAAGTGAAGCCTGTTTACACCAAAGAAGACCTCGAAGGTATGGAACACCTCAACTATGCGGCAGGTATTCCGCCTTATCTGCGCGGTCCGTATTCTGTAATGTATACCTTGCGTCCATGGACTATCCGTCAGTATGCCGGATTTTCTACTGCCGAGGAGTCCAATGCGTTCTATCGCCGTAATCTGGCTTCTGGACAGAAAGGTCTGTCCGTTGCATTCGACTTGGCTACCCACCGTGGCTACGATCCCGACCACGAGCGTGTAGTTGGTGATGTTGGTAAGGCAGGTGTATCTATTTGTTCACTGGAAAACATGAAGGTACTTTTCGACGGTATTCCTTTGAACAAGATGTCTGTGTCTATGACTATGAACGGCGCGGTACTTCCGATTATGGCATTCTACATCAATGCCGGTCTGGAACAGGGCGCTAAGCTGGAAGAAATGGCGGGTACTATCCAAAATGATATCCTGAAAGAATTCATGGTGCGTAACACTTATATCTATCCGCCTGCATTCTCTATGAAGATTATCTCCGATATCTTTGAATATACATCTCAGAAGATGCCTAAGTTCAACTCTATCTCTATCTCCGGTTATCATATGCAGGAAGCCGGTGCTACGGCGGATATCGAGTTGGCCTATACACTGGCTGACGGTCTGGAATATCTTCGTGCGGGTGTTGCCGCCGGTATTGATATTGATGCGTTCGCGCCTCGTCTGTCATTCTTCTGGGCTATCGGTACCAACCACTTTATGGAAATCGCCAAGATGCGTGCCGCGCGTATGTTGTGGGCTAAGATTGTGAAGCAATTCAATCCGAAGAACCCGAAATCACTGGCCTTGCGTACACACTCCCAGACTTCCGGTTGGTCACTGACCGAGCAAGACCCGTTCAATAACGTAGGCCGTACCTGTATTGAGGCTATGGCTGCCGCTTTGGGACATACACAGTCTCTGCATACCAATGCTTTGGATGAGGCTATCGCCTTGCCTACCGATTTCTCCGCGCGTATCGCACGTAATACGCAGATTTATATTCAGGAAGAAACTTATATCTGCAAGAATGTCGACCCATGGGGCGGTTCTTACTATGTAGAGTCTCTGACCAATGAACTGGCGCACAAGGCTTGGGAATTGATTCAGGAAGTGGAAAAACTGGGCGGTATGGCGAAGGCTATCGAAACCGGTATTCCCAAGATGCGTATCGAAGAGGCTGCCGCACGTACGCAAGCCCGTATAGACAGTGGTTCACAGACTATTGTAGGTGTAAATAAGTATCGTTTGGAGAAAGAAGCCCCCATCGATATTCTTGAGATTGATAATACGGCTGTTCGCCAGGAGCAGATTCAGAACCTGAAGACATTGAAGGAAGGTCGCGATGAAGCTGCTGTTCAGAAAGCGCTCGAAGCCATTACCAAATGTGTGGAAACGAAAGAAGGCAATCTGTTGGAATTGGCAGTGGAAGCTGCACGTGTTCGTGCCACATTGGGTGAGATTTCGTATGCTTGCGAAAAAGTTGTAGGACGTTATAAAGCAGTAATTAGAACTATTTCAGGCGTGTATTCATCAGAAAGTAAAAATGACAGCGACTTCCACAAAGCGTGTGAGTTGGCTGAGAAGTTTGCGAAGAAAGAGGGGCGTCAACCTCGTATCATGGTAGCTAAAATGGGACAGGACGGTCACGACCGTGGCGCCAAAGTGGTAGCGACCGGATATGCGGACTGCGGTTTCGACGTGGATATGGGACCGTTGTTCCAGACTCCTGCCGAAGCGGCTCGTGAAGCTGTGGAAAATGACGTTCACGTAGTGGGTGTTTCTTCATTGGCTGCCGGACACAAGACACTGGTTCCGCAGATTATTGAAGAACTCAAGAAGTTGGGACGTGAGGATATTGTAGTTATCGCAGGTGGTGTGATTCCCGCGCAGGACTATGATTTCCTCTATAAAGCAGGTGTAGCCGCTATATTCGGCCCCGGAACTCCGGTAGCGAAGGCTGCTTGCCAGATTCTTGAAATCTTATTGGATGAGGAATAATCCGTAAAAGGAAATGTTAAAAAAGGACGGAATGCTTTTGCATATCCGTCCTTTTTTCTTAATCTGTGTTATAAAACATACTTTTTTTCTTGGATAATTTGCAAATTTCTCAATTGTCCGTATCTTTGCAATGTGTTTTTCATAGTATTAGATTTAAGGTTAACAAAGGTTGGAGTACAGCGGTACTCCTTTTTTTATGCCCGTACGTTACGTATGGAGCAAAATCAGAGTTTCTTCACCATCAGTTTGCTTTCACCGGTAGTTTGTTGCGATAATATTGTAAAACGGATACGCGTAAGCTTTTTCTGGCTCCATGAGTGAATTAATTTAGGATCAGTCAATTCGATGATATCTGCTTCGGGCGATAAAAGCTTTTTATTGTATTCCAGTTTGAATTTACCGGCTTCTCCTGTCAGGATGATGTTCTTGTCGTTGTCAATCTCAACTTCGTTGCAAGTCATCAGGCTTAATATGCTTGGTTTTTCGTAGGCTGCCAATTCCCATCTGTCGGTGATTGTGAAATCCTTTTTTCTGTGCAATGTATAGTTGCGGGTCCAGCTTTTCACGTTTGCTTCCTGCGGATAAGCCCGGGCTATGTCTATCTGATAAGATATGGTTTTGGCTGTGGCTTTGTATTGTTGATTGTACGCCGCAAACTCTCTGCCGTTCTTTTGTGCTGTTCCGTTAATGAGAGGCAGGTTATGATAATCGGATTGCATGGTCCATATCGTATATCGTTCCGGTCCGAAGGTCTGTCGGGTATATGTTCCCACACCTACATCTATAAGTAACGGTTTGGAATTGTAGTAAAGAATGCACGAACCTACATCGTTATGATTATGGCTCTCCTGATTATTCCCGCCTTTTGCAGCGAAAAAGAAGCCGTCACTTTTTCCTTCGGTATCACGCGCTACACAAATTTGGGTATCTTTAAACCAGTAACTGCCAATCAGCGGCTCGCCTTGCGGATAGTTGATAATGTCTTTGTACATAAAGAGTTCATCTAAGGCGGAAGCGAAATAGCCGTTTACCCCATTCTTGAAACTTTGGTTTTGTCGTGCCATCAATGAGGCGAATTTCATCATTGCCGGGTCTCCTATCAGTTTACTATACTGATATAGAATACCAGGACTTGGGCTTACTATGGGTGCGGAGTCGGCGAAGTTGACAAAATAATTACCGCCGATGTGTACCCGGTAGATGTATTGCGCCATATTGCGCAGGAGCGGGGAGCTGAATATGTTCACTTTATTTCCGGTTACTTTAGCCAATAAATCCAAAAACTTCAAGGCATAGCCGGATGCTCCGCTCCAATAGGTGGGACCTTCGTCACACGCACCGTCTTCATGATACATGCTGAAAAAGAAGTCTGTAGATTTCATCAGCTTCCACACTCCCTGTTGGATACGTTCCGGGCTCCTTTCTATCAGCATCAGTGCTTGCAGTACATTGTAGTTAACCCATGGATTCCAGTTATTGACTTGCTGGCCGCCGAATCCCATCCACCAATAATCATCCCGTGCGAAGTAAGGATTTATCAGGTTTTTATTGACTTCCTCTACAATTCGTTCATTGATGAGAGGGCTTGTTTTATCGAATTCGTCTTTCAGGAAATAGTAGGTCCATGCCATTTGTGCGCCGATGTCGGCTACTACCAATTCAATGGTCGGTTCATTCCGGTCGGGAAGTCCGGAGCGGTCTTTCTGAAAACCGAGGTGTGCCGAGTGTATCCAAGAGGTTTCGCACAGAAACCACACGCCGTCTATGATAGCATCCATAAATCTTCCTTGTCCCTCTACCAATTCAGCGATGGTAAGGGCTTGCAAGGCTTTGTGGTTGGTACGTCCGGTACGGATTTCACCGGTACGTTTAAAAGCAAGGTAGTCGGAAGCGAGGTCGGGTTTCCATTCGTGTTTCAAGGCCTGTTCTCCGTTTTTGATGATAATCTTTCTGATTTCCGGGTCCACTTTCTCTTGCCAGGACTTACGGTCGGTATACTTAGGATAATCCACCCAGCTTTGGTGGTAGAGGATGGCGGTTCCTAAGTCTTCATAAGAAATGGTTTGCTCAAGAAGATGTCTTTCAGTAGCGTTGGCGGAAAAACCGGTACAGATAATTGTGATAAGTAATGAACCTGTCAATAACAGACTTTTTATTTTTGACATTTGCAGTATGTATTAGATGCGTTTATAAAAACAACCTTTTACCTAACCTTTATCCCTTGTTTTGTAAATCTATGTATCTTTTCAGCGCTTCCAGGTAGTAGTAGTCTGCATAATTCAACGGTACATCGATTTCGGAACCGTGCGGTAACGAACCGGTGGAGTGCATCAGTACATAGCCTTGGTTACTGCCTTTTGCCGACAGGTAATCAGGACTTGAGAGATTTTTCAGAATCGTTTCCGCATAGTCAAAATATTTCTTTCCGTCAGGTATAAATGTACTGAGTTCTAAAAATGCTGATGCGGTGACGGCGGCAGCCGATGCGTCACGCGGAGTCTTTTCACCTGCCGGAGCGTCATAATCCCAGTAAGGAATAAGGTCGTCTGTCTTTACACGTTCCATAATCATGTCGGCGATATGAACAGCTTCCTGTAAGAAAGCGGTATCTTGAGTTTCACGATAACAAGAAGTGTAGCCGTATACTCCCCATGCTTGTCCGCGCGACCAAGCTGACTCTGCATTTTTACCCTGATGCGTTTGTTTGATTTCCACACTTCCGTCGTTGTTGTAGCTGACTACGTGGTAGGAAGTATAGTCGGGACGGAAATGATTTTTCATGGTGGTTTGCGCATGCTTTACAGCTACATTCTTATATTTTTCGTTTCCTGTCAATTTGGATACGTTGAACAGCAAGTCCAGATTCATCATGTTGTCGATGATTACGGGGAAGTTCCATGCTCCGAAATCCCATGAACGGATACAACCGATCTCCGGATTGAAACGAGCGCATAAATTATCCGCCGTTTCCACGAGTACGGCTTTAATGGTATCATTGGGAGCGAGGCGGAGAGCATTGCCGTAGCTGCAATTCATCATAAAACCTACATCATGGGTACCTTTCAGCTTACGTATCGGATTCAGTATATTAGTGTATTCGACAGCACGTTTTTTCAATTCCTCGTCTCCGGTCATTTCATAAGCGTACCAAAGGCTACCGGGGAAGAAACCGCTGGTCCAGTCGGAAATTCCGCAAAGATGTCTTTGTCCTAATTGCAAGGCTGCCGGATTAGGACGCAAAGAGTCGATATACGCTTTGTTTTCACGTTGTAGCTGTGCGTCGAGGAAATTTACATCATAACCGGAGTATATGGAGCGTGGCAGCTTGTTTGTTCCGGAGAGTTCTTCGGCGGTTAATTTCAATTGATAGGAAGCGGCATCGAGTGCGTTGCTTATCCAGGCTTCTTTCTGAACCGGAGTGTTTTTGCAACCGGTCAGACCGATGAGTAGGGCGGTTGCAAATAACAGAGAGTTTCTTTTCATGTTATTAAGCTTTTAGTTATTTTCGTTCGTTGACAAAAATATGGATATTTAGGAAATATCTTGTACAAGATTGTTGAAAGGAACTTTGGCGCGGTTTAAAGGTGTATCACTTTTGTCGAATGCTGTTTTAATTCTGTATTTTCTTAAACGGAAGCATTACTTTTACCCTGTAAAACGGTAAAAATAATACTTCCGAATCAGATTTATTGTAAGTTATTTCTTCTTCAGACTTTTGACCTGAAAGTTTGTAAATAACGTGTGATTTTCCAATAAGCGGAGTCCGAAATGTCCGTCTCCTTCATTGTCTTTTATGGTTAACCGGAATAATTCCTCACCATTGATACGATATGTAGTGATTCCTTTTTCCACACGGATTTGGATGTCGTACCATTTATTCGGGAATAATAAATGCGATTTATCCGTATATTCTTTGATAACAGGGCGGGCTATTGCATCACTGGTATCCGCTGCTTTGGCAAAGTATTGGCGGAAGCGGGTGGTGGAGTTATGGTTTCCACCATATCCTACATAGAACAAACTTAACGTTTTATAGTGTTGAAAAATGCCGTTTCTCCATTCGCTGCGTGCAAAAAGATTGCCGGGGTGTTCCGGGTCGTTGGCACCCCAAAAACAGTTCAAGTCACTAAGGCGGTCATACTTGCCGCCTTGCATCAACATTTTCACACGATAACTGATTTCGTAATCACTTGTAAGGCGTTGGTTATACCATAAGGTAAGGCCTTTGGGGGCTGTAATTTCTAATGTGTCGCCCGATACGATGATTTTCACTTCGCCTGAGTGGTCTTCGATTGTCCAGTTCTTTAAAGCGATTTGCGCTTGAACCATAAGCGGAAGTAACATCAGTATGCTTCCTGATACGAGTTTGTGTAAGGTGTTTCTTGTCATACGGTTATTTTTTAGCTTGTTGTAATCCGAAGAAGTTTTGTCCTTTCCCGTCAACAGGACTAATCATAGGAATGTTTCCCCCTGCGGTAGTCAGGACAACGGTTTCTCCTTTCTTTAAGTCTAATGAGTATTCCCCTTGGCCTATTGGAGTAAGCGTTACATTACCTGCTTTGACAATCGGGTTCACCATATCCGTACGTAAGATGCAAGGTTCTCCTGCGAGACTTTTGATGCGAATACCGGTTGTCTTTCCCTCTTTTCGGCTGGCGGATACGAGAAATGCGCCTTCTGTCCTTAAATTCTGGAACTGCACATCTCCCCATCGGGAAGGTATGGCAGGGAATACGCGTATCTTTCCGCCCCAGCTTTGTAACAACATATCGTGTATGCACTGTGCACCGGACAACGGTGTCTCAATAACCGGACCGCTTTCCATATACATGGTATTGGGACGCAGGGTACGGGCAAACAAACCGTTCAGCTTTTCCAAAGCCTTGTCTCCTTCACCAAATGCGGCATATAGCGAAGAGGCTCCGGTATAGGTATATCCGAGGATGTTACCCGGCAGGCTATGCCAATGTTCCACAGATTTTTCCATAAGTTCTTTACTGCCGTTTTGCTCGGCATTCAGCAAGTAAAGCGGATAGAACATCAACAGATGTGAGTAATGGCGGTGTGAACGGCTGAAAGGCACATCTTTGCCTATCATCATGCCGTTTGCGTCTTGCGGATAGTCGGTCAGCTTCTCTATAACTTGCTTCCAGCGAGGTATCAGTTCATCGTCAATGGATAGAATTTTAGTTGTTTCAAGCAGCGTATTACATCCCCAGCGTAATAACGCAATGTCATAATTGCAATCTTCAGCGATACCATATTCAGGAGAAAAGGTTCTTTGCAAATGTAGTTTTTCTTGTTTATCTTCTTTCAGGAAGGGGAGATAGAAATTAATGGCGCGTCTCAGTGTTGGGAATATAGTATTTCTCAATATCGATTCGTCCATACTGAAACGGTATTGCAACCAAAGGTTGTGACAAATCCACGGCAGGTTTCCTACTTGGGCTTTCTTTTCCGTACCGGGAATATTCACGGTTTCTCCTATCAGATTGAAATCGGTAGCGACAGGCAGTGCTGCGGCATCTTTCCGGTAAGCTTCGGGAACATTGTTTATCAGATTGTTCAGATTGCTGCCGATTGCATTGACCAGCGGCATTCCCAATTCCAGACGGTTGGAAGCATATACAGACCAATAACTCAGTTGTACATTCAAGTTCCACCATGCATTAGGCCAGGGAGTCAGCACTTGCCAGGGGCCGCTGTTATCCAGCAGACCGCCGCCAATGCGTGTTGCGGATGCAAGTTTGTACATTTGCGCCCAATAGAAATTCTCCATTTTCTTATCGGGAAGACTTACGAAACTTTGCGGATAGTAATTATGCCACCAGTCCCGGTGTGCTTTTTGAAGAATGGGCAAATCGGTTGTTTGCAGACTTGCCAATGCTGTTTCTACTTTTTGTAATGCATCTGTTTCCGGATATGAGTGTGCGTTACTTATAAGAAGGATACTTGTATTATTTTTTCTTATTTCTTTCCAAGCAGTGGCTGTACCGCCGCCGGCCAGTAAAGGCTGCCAACAATAGTTCACTCCGTTACGTACGGATAACTGTGACGCCGGATTCGATACGTATCCTTTTTTCAGGTGTTTCTTGTTATTTCTTTGGATGGCGTTCAATTGCCTTGGAGAGTCTGTATTTTCCGGATAGAATTTCCATGTGAAATCCTTCTCACCTTCCGTAGCTTCAGCTTCGACAACGATATAAGGGCTTTCGGAAGTGACGTAAGCTTTCAGTTTTATTTCTCCCAAGGTAGTACGGATGCATCCGGTAGTTTCTGCATTCCATAAATCCAGTCTCATATCCCCGGATTTTATTTCTCCTGCAGGATGCAAGAGGAAGTAGCCGATAAGCAACCGGCATCTTCCGTAGACACCTCTATCATTTGTGCGATGGTCATGCACCATGCTGTTACCGACATCTACCCGTATAGCATTTTTACCGGGTTCTTTACAGATATAGGTTCCCATACTGCCGTTGCCCATAAAAGGAGCCTCGTACCAAGTTTGAGGCAGGCGAGTCCAAATCATGTCTTGCTGAGACATAAAATTTTTCCAATCTATCTGGCAGAAACAGCTGGCTGTTATGTACCATGCTACAATAGAGAATAATAGAAATCTTTTCATGTGTTATAATTTTTTTAATCTTTTTATGGTATGTTTCTTTCTCTTGTAGCAAAGGTAAGTGATTATTTGTGAAATAAGGTTTGATAATGTCGAAAGGTCTTACATTATACTTTGACGTATGCGTAAATTTGTTTGAAGAACTTTTGATTTTGTCCAAATCTCTTCGTTTTTTATTACACACTCTTATTTTGGTTATTTGAATTCTATATTCCAATTTATCGTTCCTGATTTTTTTGGAGTAAATGATACTCGTATTAGTTTCCCTTCTTTTTGGATAAACATTTTACCGCTGTTACTCTTGGCGCTTTTAATATTAAATTCTTCCGGTACTATAATGCGGAGCTCATATCTGTCTCCTTTCACAACCGCACTTGTTCCGGATAGGGTTCTCTTGTCGGGATTCCATGATTCTTCTTTTACATCCATCAGTCCTTGAGTTATATGACGGGATGTGCTGATGACTTGTGGATAGACCTTGCGAGGGCGCACAGCCAATACTTTGCAAGATGCAGGAGCTAATGTTTGAGATAGTTTGCTTTTGATATTCCCCAAATACTTATTGTCCCAAAAGTCGAACAGTTCGTAGTTCTCTGAATCGTTCAGCCCCATTCGTTTCAGGCTATAATCAATTTGCGTGTTTTGTCGTTCGTTCCAATTGAATAATCCCAAAACAATCTGTCTGTCATTTTTTACCATCCAGATTCGGGGTTTATTATTTTCGAGAATATCAATAGGACGGGCATTTAGGTTGTGGGTGGGCAGTGCGCGCTTTATCATGTCTAAACGTTCGGGAGCTAACTCCGCATATTGCATGCTTGTCGTATTCATCGCTCCGGATATGGCCTGCCAAGATATCATCCAGCGGGCTTTATTCAGCGGGTTGGAGCTGCGTACAAAGTAAGGGTCGGGATCGTTGTACCAGACTTTGTTGTGCAGGAAGTACAGGTTGCCTGCATAGTCCGCTCCGGCTGTGGTTTTTCCCCATGCTCCCTGTATGGCACCGTCGTTATCGGGACCTACGCGCATAGCATCTACCATACCAAAGGATGCTGCGAAAGAACTCATGTTCTGAGTAGCGGCGCATCCTAAAAGAAAAACGCCCGGAGCTTCTTCTTTCAAGATGGATAGTCCCTTGCGGAAGCACTGTGTGAAGGTATATTCGTCGTTATAAAGACGTGCGCTTCCGTATACAGGTACTCCGTCATAGCTTCTGGTTACATAGATATTTTCTGAAGGCGCACCGGTATGCAGGCCGTCGATTTTGTAATAGCGGTATCCCCAATCGTAAATTCTTTTGAAGCGTTCGCGTAGAAACTTCTCACCTGCGGGGTTTGTGGCGTCGATGCAAGTACCCGACCATTTTTTTACGTCATAGGGAACGTCAGACCAAAGATGTTTTGCAAATATTTCTTTGGGGAAGTAAGGGTTGTGCATGTCACCGGAGAAAGGCATGAACCAAAGTCCGGGAGTAAATCCCACTTGTTTCAGGTGCTTGGCTGTATATTGCATTCCCGATGGGAAATTTTCGTTACTTTCGGCAAAAGTTTTTAAAGGACCTGAGCCCAGCCTGTTTTTAGGAATACCCATGGAATTTTGCCAATGGTCGTCAATTTGGAAGGTATTCAGTCCGAAGTCCGCCAGATTTTCTTTTGCGAAATTGGCATTTTCCTGTAACATCTTTTCGGTGGAAGCTCCCGAGCCGTTTAGGTTGCGGTGATACCAGGTGCAATAAACTTCCGGCTTTGCCGGTAATTGTATCTGATATGCTTTGGCAAGATACTCTCCATATAGTTCCAGTCCTTCTCTTCCATCTTCGAAAAAGCCTATCAGTAGGATATCGGTGCCTCTTTCTTTGCCATTCCTTACCAAATAATTGCCGAATTCCAGTTCAGCTTTTACTTTGTATGTTTTCTTTCCTTTGTCCAGTTTCGGAGTCATAACTCCTATACCTTGTTTCTGCGTCAGCCAAGCCGTCAGAATAGAGTGCCGACTATCGGGTTCAGCTAATAGAGTGTAGGTATAACTTCCTTGTGCCTGTTGGACAGGAGCAAATCCACCGCTTCCCAAAGTATTTAATGGTTGGTTCATTTCACCTATACTCATTTCTACGGATGCTATTTCCAGGCGACTTACTCGTACATCCTGTCCTGAGCGGTTTTTCATTACTGTATGGATGTAGAGAAAAGGATTATTGCCATATAAAGTGAATGTAACCTTACGTCCATCGTTATAATGAGTTTCCAATGATTGTCCTTCTCCCCACAGTCGGTCGGACGTTTCTGTTTTCTCAGAGGTAATGATTTGCCCCGGTAGAAGTATATTTTTTACTTTGAGATCGGGAAGTTTTTTATTCTCTATTGTAATTTGTTGTTTGTGTATCCGCAAGGTAAGCAGATTATTCTCTATACTTACAGTTTGAGCGTTTGTATTGGATAAATTTATCAGGGTTGATAATATCAAAAATATAGTAATCTGGATTTTCATACCGGTCAATGTTTATTTGATTGTTACTTTGAAAGCATAGGCATATTCACCTATGGGGTGGGATGGCATTGTGATATACAATCCGTTTTCATCTTGTTCCCATTTTATTTTTTCTCCTGAAGCTAAGAATGAAACGGATTGAATGTTCTTTATCTCCTTACTGTTCAGGTTTTGTATCTTTATATTTTTGCCGTTTCCCGGCCAGTCCAATATAAAGATATATATTGTATTTTCCTTGGTGGTGAAGCGTATGTCTTTTGCAGTGAACGTATACATGTAGTCCGCATACTTCTTCTTACCCGCTACGGCATTTATGCTGAATGTCCCTTCACCGTATACTTTGAAGGGACGTGTATCATAAATCGCTTCTCCGTTCAATTTCAGCCAGTTACCTATCTTTATAAGCTCATCTCTGAATGTTTCGGGCAAGCTGCCGTCCGCTCGCAATCCTACATTGAGCATCATATTGCCGTTCTTGCTGACGATATCTATCAGGTTATCTACAATTTGTCCTGCCGTCATGCGCAATTTGTCTTTAGTCTTTCCTTGCACGACTGACCCCATACCGGCATCCCCGCCTTCTTTGCTTATGTTTAGAGAGTTTCCCATATAGAACCAGCCGGGATTGACAGTGGTATCTACCAAAAACGGATTCTTCTGCAAATCATCTTCACCGGAACATTCACGGTCTAAAGTATATCCTTCTCTCACTCTTTTGATAGTGAGTACGCCATTTTGTACACCTTTGCGCGAGAGATTCTTGTTGTAGAAATGAGCTGCCAATTGTTGGCCGTATATACCGTTGGGCAGGGGACCGTCGAAATAGAGTAATTCGGGTTCGTATTTATCTATCAGTTCTTTAGTTCTGAGATACCATGATTGGGCAAATTCTGGTTCCAGCCGCATGATACGGTCAGAGGTACGTTTACCGTATAGTCCTTCGTAAGCCGGGTCCATATAGTCATAAGGTATACCGGCATACGGACCTTCGGGGTCGGCATTTGTACCTTGGTAAAACATATGTTCATGACAGTAGTTGCTTAGATGGGAAGAAATGGCAAAGTGTACGCCTACCTTTTTGCATGCTTTCTGCCATGCTCCTACGATGTCTATCTTCGGCCCCATATTTACGGAGTTCCAAGGTTGGTGGCTTGAATCGTATAAGTCGAAGTTATCGTGATGAACGGCCATTACACCGATAAACTTGGCGCCAACCTCTTTGTAGAAGGCTGCCAATGAGTCGGCATTGAACTTGTCGGCTTTCCACATAGGTATAAAATCTTTGTAGCCGAATTTGGAAGGGTGTCCGTAAGTTTTCAAATGATGTTGGTATACCTTAGGCGCATGTGCTCTGTAACCCAATATGGGATATTTGCGTAATGCGGAGTCTGGTTCCTGATACCAGTACATCCATCGGCCGTAATGTCCGTCATAACCCGGAATAGAGTTGATACCCCAGTGCATATAGATACCGAATTTGGCATCACGAAACCACTCGGGACATTGATAGTGCGCCGCAATAGAGGCATCGGTAGGTTTTATTGGTCCTGGCGCGATGTTGAATTTGAAAGTTGTTGCGCTTGGGTTGATAAGGGCGTCTTGACCGAAGTCATCATGCTGTGCTTGGACAGTAAGGGTGTAGCATGAGAGGATGAGTAGTAAGATTTTAATATTCATGGTAGCAGTTTTGTCTGTGGATTTGGTATCTTTTTTGTAAAAGAGAAGGTATATGACTATATAATCTTAATTTGGCTATATAATAATATACCTTCACCTAAATCAGATTATTTGAAATTATTTATACCGTGCTGTATCCCACCATACACGAACGGAAAGACCATCGCCTTTGCCGCCGTTTAAGGTCGGGTCTGTTGCGTATTCTTTATTATTGCTTAATTCGTTGTCTACGTACCGCAGCTTTTTGATAAATTCATTATTTGCCGGATTAATCGTAGGTTCCAGACTTTGTTTAACAGGATTAAGCTTAGGATATCCGGTACGGCGGAATTCAGCCCATGCCTCTTCTGAATTAGGATATATTCCTATCCATTTCTGTGTGATAATTTTCTCTAATTTTATTTCAAAATCATCAGCGTTGTTCCAAGCTACTTGTCCGGTTGTAATGTACGTGTTGTCATCGGTTGTGGAGTAGGACCCTTCAGGAGCTAATGCTCTCATTTCTTCAAATGAAGCACGGATCCCCTCTTCATAGTTTGCCTGAGCATCTCCTGCCCCTTGCCAACCTCGTAAGGCGGCTTCAGCTTTTAGGAAACATACTTCAGAATAATTCATTAATCCTAATGGGGTAAAGTTGGCGTCTGTATTGGGTTTTGCAACATTAGAACCTTTTGCGGCAGAATTCCAATCGTATCCCCACATATATCCCCAAATACAGGAGTTATGACTATTATCATATTCGGGTAGCGAAAGGTCTGTAACAGGCAGTCCATTGGGTACTCCTCGATATTGTACTGCGTCCGCTTCTCCTTTTACCCACGCTCCGCTTTGAGACAGAATTAAGGTGAGACGCGGATCGGTCACCGTACCATAGCTTGTAAGCATGTCAACCATCGTTTTACTGGCTCGGGATTCATCGACAACCAAACTGCGTAATAACGGGTTTGCCCAGCGATTCGGTTGTGGCGGGGTTACACCGGCATTGTCACTGTTGGAGGCTATAAGGGATTCCTTTAAGGCAGCCTCTCCTTCGGCTTTAGCTTTATCGGGATCAATGAATGAGAGACGCATGGCGGCACGTAAACGTAAGGAGTTGGCTAACTTGATCCATTTGTCTACATCACCTTGGTAAATTAAGTCCTCAGTATTATATTGGAGTTGATTACTCTTTTTCTGTTTTAGTTCTGTGACGGCTTCGGTCAGTTCCTTAAAAACGTCATAATAGATATCTTTCTGGCTATCGTAAGGGATGAGCGTTTCTCCTATTCCCGCTTTGAAATAGGGAATGTCCCCGAAAGTATCTGTCATCCTTATAGTGCTAATAGCTAAGTTGATACGCATGATTTGATACATGTCGTTGTATTCCGGATGATTTTCTAATGTGGGCTCTATTTCACGGATTCTTTTGACCATTTGTTGGTAATAAGGCGTCCAAAGTCCGCGTTCGGCCCATGAAGTGTTAAATACATAATTGCCAGAGGTGAAAGAGCTGCTTGTATTGGCTAGATATTGGCAATACAGGAAAGAATATAACAGAGCGGCTCTCTGGTAATCGCCATAGACAATGTGGAAACCATGATATTGCATATTGGGCAGTGACAGACTGGGAGATATTTCATTGACTGCCATTGGGTCTTTGTTCATTTCTTCAAATCCGCTTGTACAACTACTGATGGTAATGGCGGAAAGTAGTGTGATTAGAATCTTATGTAATTTCATAATAATATTTATTTAGAATTTTACGTTAAGTGAGAAACCTACTGTTCTTGTTGACGGAAGAGCGGCAAGTTCGAAAGCTTGGAATACGTCTTGGCTGTTTTGTGCAAACTCGGCATTTACGGGAGCGGCCTTGTAAATATTGAATAAGTCACGTCCTACGATAGAAACTTTTACATTGGTTATCGGAGTGTTTCTGAACCAGATTTTTGGCAGTGTATAGCCGATAGAGAGTTCGCGCAGTTTTACGTATGTGGCATCGTGTAAAAACTCTTCTCCTACAGGATAAGTTCCGGCGATAGTAGCATAATATTCTTGAGCAGTTACCTGCTTGGTGTTTTCCAGTCCGGTTGATTCGACAATACCGTTTACTACCATGCCGTCACGTCCACTCAATGTTCTCTTGGAGTTACCGGCACCGGTAGCATAAGCATCGGTCATTGAGAGGAATTGGCCGCCGTATCTTACGTCTATAAGAGCGCTGAATACAATGTCTTTCCAAGATAGTGTGGTACCAAAGGAGCCTGTCCATTCAGGCATCATATTACCGATGACCTTTTCGGATTTAGTGTCAATGAGAGGCAGACCGTTGTCTCCTACCAAGATACGTCCATCTTCATTTCTTTTGTATGCAGTGGATACAATATCGCCAAATTTTCCACCTTCATCAATGACAACCTTTCCTACACGTACATTGGTGGTGAGCGGGAATACATAGCGTTTGTTCTTTTCATCCAGCTCTACATTGCGAGTTGTATTTTTACCCCAATTCAAAGTCACGTCCCAACGCCAGTCTTTGGTTTGGATAGGAGTACCGGTTACCATTAATTCCACACCTTTACTTTCCATTTTTCCTGCATTGATTTTCTTGCTGGCATATCCGGAGGAACCGGGAACAGTCATTGACAGAATTTGGTCGGTTGTGGTAGAACGATAATAAGTAAAGTCAATGCCCAGGCGGTTATTGAACATGCGGTAGTCTACACCTACTTCCCATGATAAAGTTTTCTCGGGTTTAAGGTCGGCCAATGGATATGTGTTAGAGCTACTTCCTACTGTATGGTTACCTAACGCTTCCAGAGTATATACGTTATAGAGCGCATAGGGGGCTGTGTCGTTGCCGACCTGTGCAATAGAACCACGTACTTTTAAAAAGTACTCTTTGGGCAGTTCAAATATGTCGGACAGAATTCCGCTTAAACTTGCAGACGGGTAGAAATAAGACCAATTGGATGAAGGCAAGGTGGAAGACCAGTCATTACGCGCTGTAACATCAAGGAAGGCATATCCTTTATATCCCAAAGTAGCATTTCCTAAAACCGAGTTGATGCGTTTCGATGAAAAGTCCTGAATAGCCAGTTTGCTTTCACCGTTACTTAATGCTACGAAATTGGGAATGATTGCTTTACCGCTTTCACCGGCTAAAGATTTAAATTTGTTGTAGTTGGTGGCAATCCCCACATTGGCTGTTAAGGAGAAATCTTTAAATCGTTTGTCAAAGTTCAGCATCAGGTCTGCGTTTAATTCTTCGCTTGCGGTGTTGGTAACGGTCATTAAGTCTTTAGGACTTTCCGCTTTTGCATGATAAGGCATATAGGTTTCTACGTTGTCTGAAATTCTATCCAAACCGATTCGTCCGGTTATTTTCAGCCAATCGGTGATATTACCTACTACGGTTACCTGGCCTTGGAACCTGTCTCTGTTCAATTCGTTTCCATTTCCGTTTGCAATAAGTCCGTATGGATTTCTGTATTCGGTATCTTCTCCATGCCAGTTCACAACATAACCGTCAATACCTACCGGGTTTTGTAAGTCTTGTAAACGGATATTCCGTGGTAAACGGATCAAATGTGACCATACACCGGTATAGAAAGTTTCCGGACGGTTTTTTACTTTTTCACGGAAATAAGATACTTTACCGCCAATGGTCAGATATTTGTTTTTGATTTCCACATTTAAGTTATAATTCTGTTTATTCATGGATTCATTGGGCAGAATACCCTGGTTACGGGTGTCGGTGAAAGAGAAACGCGCATTCATTTTCTCGTTACCGCCGGTTGCGCTGACTGAGTTTACATAGTTTAAAGCTGTGCGGAAGAAATCATCAATGATGTTTTTCTGAGGTAACATGGCGTATTCTTTGTAGGACTCATCTCCATAAAGTTCTTTACGCCAGTTGGGAATCATTTGTCCTGTCATCTTGGGACCCCATGAACCACTGGCTTCCAGTGCATATTGTCCATTGGTACCCTGGCCATATACATCTTGGAATTCGTACGAGTCGTAGGCTTTACTCATAGAAACGTAGCCATTATATTCCAACTGCAATTTTCCTTCCTTACCCTTTTTGGTAGTGATGACAATTGCACCATTTTGTGCCCTTGAACCATAAAGAGCGGCAGCATTGGCACCTTTTAATACTGAAATACTTTCGATATCATCAGGGTTGATGTCGGCAGCTCCGGAAGAATATGAGAACTGTGTATTGCTGTTGGAATTATCCAGAACAGGTAGTCCGTCAACTACCCAAAGCGGTGTGTTATTACCGCTTAAAGAGTTCAGACCACGGAGCACAATACGAGTTGGCCCACCTACGCCACTGCCGGATTGCGATATCTGTACGCCGGCTACCTTACCTTGCAGTAGGTTTGAAACACTGGTAGAACGGTTTTCTGAGAAAACGTCTGTTTTTACTTCTTGCATGGCATATCCTAATGCTTTCTTTTCTCGTTTAATACCTAATGCCGTTACGACGACTTCAGAAAGCATTTCGCTATCTTCTTTTAATGTAATGGAAAAATTGGTTTTTTTGTTGATACTGATTTCTTGTTTCTCATATCCAATGAATGAGATAATAAGTTTACCATTCTCCGGAGCATCTAATTTGAAAGCTCCGTCAATGTCTGTTATTGTTCCAAGAGTGGTTCCTTCCACTGAAACATTGGCACCAATAATGGATTCTCCGTTTACATCTTTCACTGTACCTGTAATGGTTCTTCGTTGCTCTTGCGCAAAGGCAACGAAACAGATGAAAGACATCATTGTTACAAAAAGTAATCTAATGTGTTTTTTCATACGACTTTGTTTTTAAGTTAAACAATAAGGAATTTAAAGTATTATAATCTGTCTTATATAGACAATCTTGAATAAGTATGCATGTTATATATATTTGATTTAAATGCAAATGTATTAATATTGCGGTAGATATTATTAAAATATATTAATTATTTGCAACGGTATATGCTATTTTTGTATTCCACCTGTATAGAGTGCAGGCCTGTCTCTCATTTCCCGTATTTCCCATGTCCCATTGAAGCTATCGTATAAGATAGAGGAATCCTTTCTTTTGTTTTTATACATTTTACCGTTTATAACAGGCCTGTTTTTTCCATAGCTGAATGTCGATTGTGTTTTACGGTTCCAAATATACAGACTTGCCGGACGCTTGGTATTCAGCTCCGCTTCAATCTTCCAGTCACCGCATTGAAAACTGTTATTGCCGGAACGTTCTATATTTACAATTCGGTTTTCGTTCGCTTCCACTTGAATAATAGTAAGTATACGATTAGCTTTACTGGGTTCATAACTGGCTGTCAACGACCAGGGAGCGGTAAAGTCTTCACCACGGACACCTATTTTCTTGTTTGGCTCGGCAACGAACTTATCCGTTTGGCTGATGTTACATTTTTGTTCGCTGAACAAGCGGGCGACAGAAATATATTTGTCTTTTTTGTTACGGGTTGTCAATGTTGATGTTGCTTCGTCTATCTGGAATTTTACCGGGCTGTGCAGCAGCCAATCCCAACTTACCGCTTTAGTTGCTTCCAATTCGTCGTAGATAACCACGATGTTGGGGTGCAACAGGAAGATATGGCGGCGATACTTCTTCAGGGGAGTTTCTCCGAAACCGTTTTCGCGGGACTGTTCAAGATTGTGGCCGGCAAAGTTCTTTTGCCACATGGGGTATTCACTGATACCGCAATAGGCGTTGGAAGCATCTCCCAAGGCATAGGAGATGTGCTCCCCGTTGAACATGCGTACAATGTTTCCATACGCACGTGTGGTGAACGGTTGTCCGATGCCATCTATTAATAAGGTGTTGTGGGCGCGTGTATGGCGGTAAGACAGCAAGTTATGCGGATCGGCAAAGTTCATGTAATGCCCTACCGCATGGTAAATGGCTTTTCCACCGTAGTGCAAGTTGAAAGCATTCTGGTTGGAGTGCGTGTGGCTGCCGGAACCGAACGGACTGGAACGGAAACTGAGACTGATGTTATGTTTATAGTCCTTCAAATCGCTGTTGGCTATCATTTCACCGGTATCTTTGAACCATACGGCTTTGGGAGCATCTGCCGGTAATTCGGCTTGCCGGGGACGCTGTTTGCCGCATGCCATACGGTAGAGACGTGTTTCTGATTCTGTTTTATAACGGTTGTTGATAGACGAATACCAGGCGGCGTACGGGTCGCGGGTAGTACGTGCCATGAAATCGGCAAAAGCACTGCGGATGCGCAGGGGCTTGCCGTTATTTTTTTCGTGTCCGTCGCCGAAACCCGCACTCAATGCCCGGGGTTGCCAGCTATACAGCATGCCGATGCCGGCATTTTTATACCAGGGATGTTGCATGAAATCTGTTTTTGTCAGATAACTGAACAAGGTGGGCACATAAGATAGGGTAACGGCATTGGCGCTGAAATAACTTGTTCCGTTATGCCATGAACCGTCGCGGTTGAAACCGGATGCCGGGGCGCGTGCTGTCCAAAGTTCGTAGCTGTATTCCAGATATTCTTTGGCAAGCGGATATTTGTCGTACATCACCAATGCGGCCTGCATGAAGTGGCGGAATGCGAATTGCCAGAAATGATTGTCGAAGATATGGGTTTCTTCATTTTCCAGAATGTGGCTCTTATAATAGAGTGACAGTACATCCATGATGATACTTTCTATCTGTTTACGCTCTTGTGAACTGAAGCGGTCGTAACAATTCTCATAGGTACATGCCAATGTGTAAATCAATTCTCCGGCGTTGAAATCATTGCCGATAACTTTCTTGTCAGGTTCTACGGCCAACAGGCAACGTACGTTTTGTACCATTTTTTCTGCGTATACATCCAATTGCAGCATTTGATAGGCAGTATTCAGATTATCACATTCGACCGCCATACGGGTGATTTGTCTGTATGGTTTGGTGTCGTTGGTATAGTTTGAACCGAGTGCATTGCGCGAGTCGGTAATCATGTTCTCGAACTCCGGATGTGAACGTACTTTCCTGCGCGCTTTCTCCAGATTGTCGTTCAGGAAACAATAGATGCGGGGATATGTCTGAGGAATGTTACTCAAAAAAACATTGGCTTCGGGTGTGACGAATCGGGGTATGTCTTCGGTTACGGTAAAACTGTATGTCTTGCTCCAGGGAAACTCTTTTCCTTCTTTGCTTACCGAACGCACACGCCAGTACCATGTACCGTTTTCCAATACTTTGTGCGGATTGAACAAGCACCAGGGCTTGGGTTGGGACAGTATGGTGCTTGCGTCCGAGAAGTCTTTGCTCCGCGAGAGACTGAATTGTAAAAAGTCCGCTTGCTTGGTACTTTTGGGAACCAGCAGTGGTGAAGGGTTTATATATAAAGTGTGTTCCTGTTGCGGGTACGGAGTTTCCCGTACATTCTCGTGTATACATCGGATATTTTCTGCTTGGATGGTGATTAGTGCCAGGCTGCATGCCAAGAAGAATAAAACTCGTTTTTTCATACTATGTTATTTTTGATATGATTCTTAGTGAACGAAAACAAAGGTATCGCGATAGTATGAAAACAGCTTATAGTTGTGTCACAAGATTTGCTATTAGGGTATAAAACTGTTTTAATTCTGTGGAATAAACTTTTGAATCTGTCTATTTCTTTTTATTACAGCAAGTGAAGTGAACTTTTTTATAATCGAGTTATACAATATTGATAGGTTAATACAGATTTGTTTTAATGAAAAATACACAGTTGTCAGACGGAATGAAAGAAATGGAGTATTTTTGTATAGGAATCGATGTAACCGGTTAGCAGATTACTTATTAAATGTAAACTAAATATTAAAACGTCATGAAGAGAAGATTTTTACTGCCAATTGTTGCGTTGCTGCTGATGAGTAGTTGTATGCGGCCAAACAAAGAACCGGGGTTATCCGTTGAGGGAAAAGCAATGGACACGCTGTCACAAAAAAACTATGAGTACATCTTCACACTGCGTCTTACAGTGAGTGAGAGTAAACGGCTTATTGCCAAGGGTATTGCCGTCAACAAGGAAGTACGTGAACGTTTGGAAAACGGAATGGTTATTATTACCTTGGGTACTACCAACACTTACATTGCGGAAGAATTAGCGGGGCTTGATACACCACGTGGTAGTTTTGTAACCGGTCGCATCTATCCCGGATATAAAGAGGATTTTCAGAAGGGAATGAAACGCCATTCGGAGATTGTATTGGTAAAGGGAAAGATGGCGGATATGAGTTATACCGATGCCCTCGCCAAAATGGAACCGCAGGATATCGTGTTCAAAGGCGCCAATATGTTGAATTATGCCAAACGTCAGGCAGCGGTATGTGTCGGTGCGCCTGATGGAGGGACTGTAGCCAAACTTCGCCGTTACACAGACAATGGCCGGGGACGTTGGATATGCCCTGTAGGTTTGGAGAAGAGTACCGCACAGGATCTTTTTGAAATTCAGAAGATAACGAATAATAGTAGTGCCGAGCGCAAGAATACTGTAAAATTGAATGTAACGGAAGGTAATGTATATACCGAAATTGAAGCAGTGAAGGAGTTTGCCGATGTGGATGTGTTTGTTACTGCTAAAGGTGGAGTAGATGGTGCTGAAGGCGGTGTGTCGTTATTGGTCTGCGGCTCTAAGGTTGAAGTGCAAAAGGTGGAAGCGGTGGTAAGGCAAGTAAGCGGAGAACCGGACTTTCTTAAGAAATAATCCTTTTCGTATCCTTTTGAGATTGTTAGATGAAAAAGAATCGTCCGATTTTGGAATATTCCTAAAATCGGGCGATTCTTTTTCAATGCCATTTTACTATTCTCCTAAGTTCTCGTAAGTTTTTTCAGTTTTAATAATATCGGCATTAGATACTTTTGTCTGGTAGTATGCTGCGGATAACTTTTCATATTTCCGGAACAGGCGTTTGGCTATTTCTATTTCATCGCCTTGCGTAATAGGAGTACGGGCTTTGTTTACTTGGCGGGTATAGTCCAGTTCCCAATCTCCGAGACTGATATAGAAATCGTTGGCCCGGAAGGATTCACGTCCATGACTCAGTTTCAATCCTTCTTCCGAATAACCGGTGCCTTCATCAAGGTGCTTTTGCAGCATGGAGTAGAACTTTTGCCAGCGTACTTTATAGAAACCGTTAATCAATCCGCTCCACTCTCTCCAGGCGTAGTCGAAAATGCCGGGGTCGTTTCCTTCCTGTGCCCCCCATACAGTGAGCAGAGTAGTGGCATCCTGCTCCATTAAATCCTTTTCGGCTTTGGTTTCGCCCCAACTGCGCGCTTCGGTGAGCCAGCGGTCGAAACTGTACTCGGGACGTGTGCGTAGCAGTTCGTCCATGTCTTCCAGCATCTGCAAAAAACGTCCGGAGTGGAGGGTGAAGGCTGTTTTGTCTTTGGCCTCAAACGCTTCGGCGGCTTTCTTGTGTATGGGTTGCCCTATGTTGGTCATAATTTGGCGCATCACGTCCACTACATCAAAACGATAGGGTTTGGAATGCTTCAATAGCTCGGCGTCTGCCAGTAATAAACGTTCTGCCTTGAAAAGAATCAAGGGGTCGTATGGGATACCAAGTCCGGCATTGGGTCCTGATTTCTTTACATTTAAAGCCGGGCGTGCAGCTACGATAGAACTGCGCTCTGTGCCGTTGGTGTTACGCCGGTAAGGACCTTCGAGCAGTAGCCTCATGGCCTGGTCGGTGTTTACTGTTCTTGCACCGTAACGGCGTTGTGCGTATTGCTGAAGCCATGTGTGGATATTGACTTTATCTGTGCGGTGAAACATTTCGAACGCTAAATCATAATAGACGGGATTTTGTTCAACGGCTTCCATGAAAAGACCGTCACCACATACATTGGGATATACTTTTTTGATATCCTGATACTGGTTTGCCGCCAATAGATGCAGGTCTCCATGCATATTGATTCGTCCGCCAAAATTATGGAGATTACCTATTACTGTGGGATAACCCCAGAATCCTTGGTCGCGACGGACTCGTTTGCCGGCTAGGTCGAGTATCAGGAGGTTCTCACGGGGTACAGCTTTCACTATGTCTTCGCGAAGACTCCACGATTGCATGGCCCAGATACATCCTTTGTCAAATTGCTGGAAGAGTTTATTTATGGTAACGCCGACGGCATGCAGATATTCAGAGGTTTCTACCGGTGGCTTCCTTTCATGGAAAGGGTCGGCGGCATATACACCGTAACTGCCAAAAAGTTTGTCCTGTTCTTCAAGGAATGCTTTGCCGAACTCAACGAACAAAGGGTCGGACGGATTGACCAAAGCAGAAGGAGCAAAACCATACCAAGCCTTTGTCATATCGATTTTAGCTTCAGGCCGTTTCTGCTTGAGCAGTGGTGGAACAAATCCTGAGAAACCCTGCTGAATGGGCTGCATATTGAATTCAAGCATACGGCTGAGTACCTGCTTTGCCAGTTGTGTCTGGCGTTTCATTGTAGATGTTGGCAGAGGACCGCCTTCACTGTGGATATTCTGCATCCATTGCCAGGCAGCATGTCCGGGAAGGCTCAGGAAAGTGCGTGCTTCCAGGTCGGTAAAATTAAAACGCATCAGGGTATTGTACCATATTTCGTAAAGTCCCAATGAGAAAAGGGGCATATTAATGCCGTTCATAGCCATATAGTCCAACTCTTTTTGCCAACGTTCCCAGTTCCACCATGCGGCGGTATAGCTGACAGTGCAGTAGTTTAAATAAACGCGGTATTTGGGCTCAATTACGATACGTTGTTTATCAGCCGGTTGCGGCAGGATATCGGGAAGGTTAAGCTGATTGCCGAACCAGGAAACGTGCGCATTACAAGTATACTTCAGATACCAGTTGAAGGCGCTGGCGAGCGATACGGCATTGTTGCCGCGCAGTATGATTTTCCTGCCGTTACCTTCTATTTCGTAGACGTCCTTTCCTTCCGTTTGTTCTATCAGTTCTAATTCATACTGTGAAGCATAACCGGGGGTAATACGTTCTATCAAGCCGTATACTGTTTTCTGAACATCATTGTTGGCTTGTGTGGGCAGACCCATTAGTAATACCCCAAAAAATAAGATAAAAGTCTTTTTTGTCATGATAATAGATTATTGGTTTTTTATTATTGTTTCTCAACGCAGATTGTAGCTGCCTTACCTTCGTCTCCGGTTTCGTTAAGCGAGGCAATTTTAAAGACGAGATAATCGGTAGCTTTGAGTTCCGATGCGGTATATTTGTAGGTTGGTTGTTTCACATCGGTTGCTATCAATTCGTAGTCGGGGCTGTTGCCGCGAGTGCGGTATATGGCATAAGCGGCTGCATCTTTGGTGGGTTTCCATTGCAGGGAGACGGTGTTCCCATTGAAGTTGGCTTTTAGCTCTTGTGGGGCTGCCGCTATTTTGTGCTGTGGCACATTGCTTATTATGTATGTTTGGTTGGCTTTTGTCGGGAACGATATTTTGTCTTTACCTATTGATTTGTATTTTATCGTTTTACCTGTGGTGTCTTTCAATATCGCATAGGTAATATTGGGATATTTTAGGATACAGGTATTGTTTTGTTTGGACAGAATTTCGGCTTGTGCAAGTTGTCCTTCTCTCCAGTTGGCGGATACTTCGAAGTTTCCGCGTGCGGTAAGTCCTCTATATGAACCGTTTTTCCATATGTCCGGCAGGGCGGGCAGGATATGGATATAACCTTCATGGCTTTGCAGCAGCATTTCTGCGATACCGGCTGTTCCACCGAAATTGGCATCAATCTGGAAAGGTGAACGGAGAACGGCAAGGCAGGTTGCCCAAAGGTTTTCGTGAATGCCGGTTGTGAGCAAGGCGGTTACGAGGTCGTGTGCACGGTTACCTTCTTTGGCACGTGCCCAGAGGTTTATTTTGTGTGCCATAGACCAACCGGTAGAAATATCACCGCGACGGTTGAGCGTTACTTTGGCGGCATCAAGCCATACGGGAGTATTCTCATTGATTAGTGTACCGGGATAGAGACCGATGAGTTGTGAGATGTGCCGGTGGTTCTGTTCCAATACGATATCACCGTAGTACTTTTCCTCACGATATTCTTTGATTTGACCGGAATTGCCTATCTGTACGGGATCCAAGCGTTTGCTTTGTTCCTTAAAGAGACGGATGTTTTTGTCACGTTTACCCAGTAAGGTTGCGGCATGGATGGCGTCTTGATGGTTTTCGTATATTATCTGCTGGTCGAAGGCGCATCCGATAGTAGGATAAGGACGCTTGGTGACTTTGGCATATTGTTCGGGTGAGGCAGAAGGGGTGGCAAGTAGGAATCCGAGCGTGTCGGTAGTTACTTTACTCAAAAAATTGGCTACTCCCAGTACTGCGGGATAGGTTGTTTCTTTCAGGATTTGTTTGTTATTGGTGAAGGCATAATAGTCCCAGAAAAGTTTCGAGGTGAAGGCTGCCATGCCGGGGCCGGAGTGTCCACCGGGCATTCCTACCATATAAGCTCCTGCGCCTGTGCCCATGGTCCAGCCATTGCCGCTAGGTTTGTCGGAGAAATGTTGCGGATGGTGTATTTTGATGTATTGTGACGCAAACCGTTCTGCCATGGGCTTATAGGCCTTATGGAAATCCACGTAACTTTCGAAAAGTTCTATCAGATTGGTATTGAAGGCAGGCCAATAGTTCATTTGTATATTGATGTTGTGAGTATAATTCCCGTTCCACGGGGCCAGTTCGTATTGGTTCCAAACTCCTTGCAGGGTGGGAGGTAATGCTCCTTTACGGGTACTGCTGATAAGCAGGTAACGACCGTAGTGGAAGAAGAGCTCTTCCAGATAAGTATCTTGCTTTCCTTGTTTATAAGCGGCCAACAGACGGTCGGTAGGGAGGGAACTCTTTTTGCTGATGTTCAGTTGCACTCTTTCGGTGAGGGAAGAGAAGTCGTTGATATGTGCGGCGCGTAATTGGTCATAGCCTTTTTGAACGGCTTTTATGAGGCGTTGGGATATTTCCCCATGGGGGTCGGGACATCCCTTCAGCTTTTCGGCGGCTTTGTTGGAGAATACTTGCGGTGATAATCGGTAATTGGTTCCTAAAGTCAAAAGTATAACGGCTGAATCGGCATTCTCTACCCGGATAGTACCCTGGTCTGCGTTAGAGTCATTCCGGGCGGATATACTTCCGTTTACCGGAATCACTTTGATTTGCGCTTCATAAATCAGTTTCAGATATTCGGTTTTACCTCTTAAGGTAATCATATCCTCTTTGGCAAAGACTTTACCCTCACGCCCGTTATTGTTGAAGCGGGTTTGTGTGGGACCGCTTAGATAGCCTATAGTCATTGTATCAATGCGCTGCAGAGGACCGAAAGGAACGAGATGAGCAATTTGCGGGCGAACGGTAAAGGAAAGTTTTCCAGGTTTGTCAGCGGTTAGTTTGATAACCAGTACATTGTCCGGGTAGCTCATGAAGTATTCACGATGATATTTTACGCCTTGGTATTCGTAGCTGACTTCGGCGATGCCTTTGTTTAAATTCAGGCTACGGCGATAATTGGTACGGAGATTATGGAAGAAATCCAGATATAAATCACCGAATGAAGTTTGGGTTTCGGCTCCCCAAAGCCCGCGTATGTATAGGGTCTTGTCTGTCAGTTGTAATCTTTCCGTACTTGTACCGCCAAAGATACTTGCTCCCATGTAACCGTTTCCGATGGGGAGTGACCAGCGTTCCCAATCCGCATCAATGGGGCGTTCGGACTCATTGACGGGGATTACGCCGCCTCTGTTGTTTGCGGGTTCGTCATACCAGAGCTCGTAATCGGAAGTTACGAGCTTTACGATTCTCTGCTGTGCCTGTACATTAATTATATAAAACAGGCATAATAAGGCGAACAGAATTTTCCTGCTATTTTTCATGGTGGATTTTCTTGGTTACTACAAAGATAGGCAAGTTGATATTTTAATGGTTATAGTGGCGTAGAATAAAAAATGAGACGTGTTTAAAAACGTCTCACTTTTGTCGAACTATATTTTAATTTCGTCTGACTATCTATTTACTTACCGTACTCTGAAGGCAGGCATCCGAAGTATTTCTTAAAACTGGTGGCAAAGTAGGATGGAGTGTTGAAACCAACCATTGTACTGATTTCTGATACGCTGTATCGTCCTTCTTTTAATAGTTTGCATGCCCTGCTAAAACGAATTTTGCGGATAAATTCATTGGTTGATTCCCCTGTCAGCGCTTTCATCTTTATGTGTAGATTGGAACGGCTCATATACATTTCACGGGCAAAATCATCAGTGGAAAATTCCACGTCATCCATATGTTTCTCAACAACAGCTATTGCTTTTTTTAATAATTCTTCATCCATCGGATTGAGCGCCACTTTCTCCGGCTCTACTTCCAAAGAATTGGAGTAATGCTCGATAGCCCGGTAACGCGTGCGGAACAGGTTTCTGATTTTCGTGGCAATCACCGCCATCGAGAACGGTTTGGGGATATAATCGTCCGCACCTACCTGCAATCCTTCCAGTTGCTCTTTCAAATCCGCTTTGGCGGACAGTATGATGATAGGTATATGGCAGGTGCGCAGGTTCTGCTTAATCTGTTTGCACAGTTGCAAGCCGTCCATAACGGGCATCATGACATCCGTAAGAATCAAGTCCGCCTCTTGCTCTTTCATGAGCGCCAATGCTTCCTCTCCGTTACCCGCTTCCGATATGTGGTAACTTTTTCCCAACTCATCACTCAGATATCGACGAATATCGGGATTGTCTTCTACGATGAGTATCTTTTCTTTCCGTGTCCCGTCACTCTCTGCCGTTTCTTCTTTTATTACCTCTTTTTCATCTTCCGTGTCAACGATGTACATATCCTGATTGTTGGTGGTGTACACCTGTTGTTCCCCGATGGCGTTTGCCCGGGTTGCTATTTCTTCCGGCCGATATGCCGTTTCTTCTGTCGGCAGATAAATGGAGAAGGCGCTTCCTTCACCTTCCCGGCTTTCCAGCTCGATTCGTCCGTGATGCAAGTCTACAAGGCGTTGTACCAATGATAAGCCTATTCCGCTTCCCATGTGTTCGTTGTCCGCTTGATAGAAACGTTCGAATATCTTAGCCTGCTTGTCGATGGGTATTCCGTTTCCGGTATCTCTTACTTGCAGCAGCAGTTCCTTACCGGTTTCCCTCAGTACCACCGTAATGCTTTTTCCCTCATCGGTGTATTTGAACGCGTTCGATAGCAGGTTGTTGACAATCAGTTCCAGATAGTTGGGGTCGCAAAGGATTTCTTTTCCCTCTACCTCTGAAGAAAGGTTATAGGCTATTCTTTTCCTTTGAGCCAGCCGGTCGTAGAATAAGAAGTCTTTTTCAATGACTTTGTGAATCGGGTTACGTCTGACCTTGAGATTGAATACTCCCAACTCGGCACGCCGGTAGTCCATCAGCTGATTCACCAGATGCAGCAGCCGGTTGGTGTTTTTTTGTACATGTTCCAGTTGCTTGTGCAGCCATCTGTCACTTACCTTATCCATCATTTCCTGTACGGGGGCGAGTATCAGGGTCAGTGGCGTGCGCAGTTCGTGCGAGATGTTGATGAAGAAACGGAGCTTCATTTCGTTCACTTCTTTCTGTCTCTCTTTGTCGACCCTTTCCATTTGGAGCTCGGCCTGCATACTTTTACGCATCCAGAAGTAGCGGAATATGAAAATTGTAACCGCGATGAAAGCCGCGGTGAACATCAGCACGGCCCACCATGTTTTATACCATACCGGTAATACGGTGATTTCCAGTTCGGTCGGTTTCTCGTTCCATTTACCGTCACTGTTGGCGGCCTTCACCAGAAAGCGGTATGTCCCTGCCGGCAGGTTGGAGTAGGACACGGTACGTTGATTGTCTGTGTAATACCATTCTTTGTCATATCCTTGCAGCATATAGGCGAAAGTATTGTGTTGGCCTGATATGTAGTTGGGCGCTACGAAGTCCAGTGAGAACATGGATTGTCTCGCGGTAAGGGTTATGCTGCGGGTTTCCCGGATATTGGTTTTCAGTATGCGTGTACCGTCACCCGGTGTAACTTTCTTGTTGAAAAGCCGCAGGTGAGTGATGATGACCGGAGGAGTATACGGATTGTCTACGATTTCTTCCGGTTGAAAGGCCGTGATGCCTTTGATTCCGCCAAAGTACATCTTTCCATTGGCGGTACGGCAGTAGGCGGATGCTGTAAACTGGTTGCTTTGCAATCCGTCGTTGCTTGTGAAATTACGGAACCTTTCAGTCTTGGGCTGGAAACAGCTCAATCCTTTATCCGTGCTTATCCACAGCTTTCCTTCAAAGTCTTCCGATATGCCGAATACGACATTGTTAGGTAACCCTTCTTCAGTAGTATATTGTTTACTTGTTTTATCCGTTTCATCAAAGCGGTAAATACCGTTACGGGTACCAATCCAAAAGATACCGTTGCTTCCCTCGTATATGCAGTTGATAAAACGATGATTAAGCGGGGAGTCCGAAGACAGTACGGGAATGCTTTGCAATTCGTTTCCGTCTTGTGTATAGACGATGAGGCCTGTCTCGCTTCCGAACCAGAGGCGCTGCTTGCTGTCCTTGAATACGGTGGTGATTCGCGTACTTTTAAACGGTCGGCCGTTCTTTTCGGTAGTAACGGGAGTGAACGTCTTCAGCGCGGGATTAAAACGTACCACCCCTCCCAATGTTCCTACCCAATATTCACCGTTACCGATGGGTACGATGGCATAGATGCTTTTTGTGGCAATGCCCGACGGATACGGGATGGTAAAGGTTTCGATGCGGCCGGTGTTGCGGTGTAACACACTGATTCCGCCGGCATGTACACCGATATAGACTTTGTTCTGTTGCTCATCCACATAGATTGTCTTTACGTCATCAGACCCCAGGCCGTCTTTCTGAGTATAGTGGGTAAATGTATTGGTTTTGGAATTATAGAAGTTGACGCCACCGCTGTTTGTACCGATCCATAAATTACTTCCCCCATCCTCTACTATGCAGTTTATTATGTTGTTGTTTAAAGAATTACGGTTGGGAACAGACTGTATCTTTTGAAAGCGGTTCTTCAACGGGTGGTAATAATTCAGACCGCCGAAAAAGGTTCCCAGCCATACTCCGCCTTGCGAATCGGTGAATATGCTGCGAATGGAAGTCTGCGACAGACTGCCTTTCCTCAGAGGGTTGCTCTTGTATATCGAAAACGAATCGGTTTCCTTTTGATATATGTTGAGAGAATTGATAGTGCCTACCCATAGCCTGTTTTGCGTATCCAACGAAAGCACGCGTATATAGTCTGAACTGATCGGGCGTGTGCTTCCCGGTGTTGCCGTATATTGTTTGACGTCGCCGTTCAGCGGGTTTATGAGGAATAGTCCGTTACCTTCGGTACCTACCCATAACTGGGTGGGAGACTGTTGCAATACGGCGGATATGCGTTTCTCTTTAAATACCTCAGGTGCGATGCTTCCGATCGTGTTGTCCGGGACGGAGTAAGAAAACAGGCCTTCCCGGCTTCCTATATAGATGTAGTCTCCCTGACGATTGACGGATGTGGGAGTGATGGTAAACAAATCGGGATTCAGCAGGGACTTGGAAAATGATTGCGTGCGGGTGTTGAACAGGATAAGCTCTTCATCCGTATAGATAAGCAACAGTTCCCCGTTGACTGTTACAATCTTATTGACAGGCATGTTTTTACCTTCTTTCGTGTATTGGAAATTTTGGAAACACTCCTTGTCGCTGTCATACAATGAAAGGCCTTCATAAGTTCCGACCCATATTCTGCCTTGGTCGTCAGTCTTTAACGAACGGACGATATCGCAGCCTAAACTTAGCGGGTCTTTTTCATTGTGCTGATATACGGTGAATGTATAACCGTCATATTTGTTCAGTCCGTTATAGGTGGCAAACCACATATTATCGTATTTGTCCTGGGCAATATCGAATACGGTGCTTTGTGACAAGCCTTCGTCCAATCCGATATGGACGAAACTGATCGGTGCGGCAGTCTGTGCGTGAAGCGGATATATGAATAGCCAAAGTAATACGGATAATATGATAGGCTTTGTCATGGTTCATTGATTGATAAGGTTTTGTAACAACAAAGGTACGAAAAAACTCTATATGAACATGCCTGCGCCGAAAAGAATAGTTGCTTTTGGTACTACGCATACTTAGAATTGAACTTTTATCTTTAAGAATTAAAGTTTGGTTCTTATGAATTAAACTTTGATTCTTATAAACTAAACTTTAATTCTAAGTATGCGCAGTAACAAAAACAACTATATCACCTTATACAGCTCTTTCCCATTGATAAGTCGCAGGTATCTCAACAATCCCTCCATGTAATAATAATCGGCATACGAGAGCGCGCCGTCCAACTCACTGTTACGCAGTAAGTTTCCGGTGGCATGCATCAGGATGAAGTTTTTATGGGTTCCGGGTTTTGCCAGATAGGCGGGAGAAGACAGACTTTTCAGCTGTTTTTCTCCGGCTTCAAAGTATTTCTTTCCCCGGGCGGAATAAGTGCTGAGTTCCATTAATGCGGAAGCCATAACGGCTGCTGCCGATGCATCGCGCATCTTTGAGCGTTCGGGAGCGGAGTAATCCCAGTAAGGAATCATATCTTCGGGCATGTTGGGGTGACTTAGCAGGAAATCCGCAATCTTTTCTGCGTGTTGCAGATATTTCCGGTCACCTGTTTCGCGATACATCATCGTAAAGCCGTAGAGCCCCCAAGATTGGCCGCGAGACCAAGTGGAGTTCGCCGTGTCGTCCGAACCGTTGTTCCAATCGTACTTGCGCATGGCTCCCGTTTCCGGTTCGTAGTCCACAACATGCGGGCAGGACATGTTTTTGCGGTAATGATATTTCATGGTTTTGTCCGCATGGGAGACAGCGATATGCCTGAGTGTGGTATCGCCGGACATTTTGTAGGCTTCCATCAGTAATTCCAGGTTAATCATGTTGTCTATGATGACCGGAAAGAGCCAGTCTCGTTTTACATCCGGTTCCCACGACATGATAAGTCCTGTTTTGTACGAGTAACGTGAGGTCAGCGTTTTGGCAGAACGGAAGATGATGTGGCGGTAGGCCTTGTTTCCGGTCAGCAGATAACCGTTTCCAAAGCATGAATACATTTTGAAACCTATGTCATGGTCGAAAGCATTGTTCTGTTCTCCTTCCATCAAGGCGGTGGCTTTCTCGGCACGCGTTTTCCATGTATCTTCTCCGGTGTAGGTGTACAGATACCATAACGTACCGGGGAAGAAGCCTGCCGTCCAGTCTGTTTTGGGTTGTAATCCCCGTTGGATAGAGCGTGGAAGCAGTCCGGTTTTCATAACTTCGTTGTACATGGCTTCCGATTGTGTTTGCGCCACCGTGAAGGCATTTGCCACCCATGCGGGCACCACCTTCACCTGAAGAGGGTGCATTTGCCGGGCTGTCAGGATACTTTGGCAACCCAGCAGGGTTAATGCCAATAGCAGTACGGGTCTTTTCATGATACGATTCGTTTTTGTTTATACGAGTGTATTTTATTCAATTATAAGATATTTCATTTCTTCGTCTATCTCTTTTTGGAACTCTTTGATTCGGGCGTACATCTGCTCTGCGATTTCAGGATGTTGTGCTGCCATATCGTTACTCTCCTTGGGGTCGGCTTCCATGTCGAAGAGGGCAAGGCCGATGTTTCCGCCTTTGGCAATCTGTTCGCCGGGCAGTCCGTCCTTGCCGGGAGTTTTTACGATGCGGTAGCTATGCGGAACTACGCATTTCCATTTTCCGTCGCGCAGAGCTTCCACTACGCCGTTGTATACAAAGTAGAAAGGCCGGTGTCCTGTTTCCTCTCCGGTAAGGATACCCCAAGCGTCTTGTCCGTCGAATTTATTCATGCGGGGCATCTGCGATTGGGTGAGGTTTACCAATGTCGGCGTGATGTCGAGGGCGGAGAGGAACTGGTCGCTCACCTTGCCTGCGGGGATTACGCCCGGCATACGGACTATGAAAGGTACGCGCTGTCCGCCGTCGAAAGTAGTTCCTTTACCTTCACGCAGTCCGCCGTTGCTGCCGCCGTGATTACCGTAACTCAGCCACGGGCCGTTGTCGGAAGTAAACATGACAATGGTATTTTCGTCCAGCCCGTTGGCTTTCAGGGTTTTCATGATTTCGCCTACGCTCCAGTCTATTTCCATGATTACGTCGGCATAAAGGCCTTCACCGGATTTTCCTTTGAACTTGTCCGATACGCCCAATGGCACGTGAGGCTGGGTATAGGGCAGATAAAGGAAGAACGGTTCCGCCTTGTGGTCGTTGATGAACCGGATGGCACGCTCGGTCAGTCTTGTGGTCATTTGGTTGACGGGAGCGTTGTATTCTATCACACGGTCGTTGTCGTAGAGCGGCAGCGCCGGATAGGCATGGTCGGGTGCCGGGTGGTAAGGCCACATATCATTGGAATAGGGAAGACCGAAGAATTCGGTGAAGCCGTGGCGCAGCGGCAGATATTCAGGCTGATATCCTAAATGCCATTTGCCTACGATTCCTGTGGCGTAGTCGTTCTGTTTCAAATATTCCGCCAGAGTGATTTCACTGCGTTTGATACCGTTTTCCGAGGTATCGTCTACTACGCCCGGTACTCCTACACGCTCGGCGTAACGTCCGGTGAGCAAGGCGGCACGGGAAGGGGTGGAAGCGGCTGCTCCGGCGTAGAAATTGGTGAAACGGGTTCCTTCGGCAGCCAATCGGTCCAGGTTGGGAGTTTGCAGGTGCGGACTGCCATAACATTTCATGTCGCCGTATCCCTGGTCGTCGGTCAGCAGGATTACGATATTGGGTTGGCGGGCGGATTTGTTATCTGCATTTCCGCTCTCGGATTGCGTTGTTTGGGAGCCGGTGCAGGATGATAATCCTGCAGCAGCCAAACATACTATGGATAGTTTATTCATTGTGCGTTATTTTAAGTACTTCTTCATGTTACTTTTTGGGGATGTTCACTATTATCGGCGTAGCTGCGTACAAGTCCGATTGATAGTTGTATTTTGCTGCATCGCGGCTGTCCGGCAATTCTACCGTAACCTTGCTGCCTTTGCCTTCTGATGTTACCGTAACGGTTTCGCCTTCGAGCGGGTATACGCCTTTGGTTTGATAGGTATAGGTTCCGGCGGGCAATTTGGCGGATGTGCTGAAAGTCAGAGTTTGTTTCTGCCCGTCCGGCATCGGGTTGTTTACGGACAATACCCATTCCGATCCATTATCACGCAGCATAATCTGTGCCACATCATTGGAAGTTACCGTGGTTTTGCCTACGGAAATGCTTCCCGGCTTGAAGAAAGCATACTGCCAGGTTTTGTCCGTATCGGAATATACCGCATGTGCGGCACCGTCTTGCATGGTGAATTCCAGGTTTTTCAACAAGGCTTCCACTCGTTCCGGCATTTCTTCCGCACTGACGTTGGGAAGCTGTATGTAACGGTAGGCGTTATCCCGGTTTTGTCCGGGTTGCACTCCATGGCTTACGGCGATAATGAAATTCGGTTTCTTATCGGCTATCGTGCGGTCGGTGATATTTATTTCCTTACCGCTCTTTATCTGTAATGACAGTTGTTTTACCGGTAAGATAACATACCCTTTGCTGCCTTGATGCAGCCAGCATACATCTTTTATTTCCTGTGTGAGGTTTATTGACTGTCCGGGCTCTACGGTTTGTATTTCTTCACCCGCACACCAAGTCAACGGACTGTTCAATGCGGTTTGGTCGATGAAAGTTGTAATCTCATTTCCTTGTCCCGGACGCAGGCGGGCGATATCGCTTCCCAAAGCGATGATTTTGTCCTCGATGAAATGGTAACTCTTGAACGCGGTGGCCGAACTGTATGTTTCTTTCGGCAGATGGTGATAGATACCCATGCCGGTTTTGCCGTCTGCCAGTACACCCGAAATCTTGTTCAGTCCCGGCAGCGATGCCTGCGCATGTCCCAGCGGCATCGGATCGGTACGCCATTCTTCCGTCAGTCCGGGCAGGGCGTGCCAGTCGAAGTTGCAGATAACCTTGTCGGAATATTCATCTCCTTTTACTTTAACTTGCAAGATACCATATCCCATGTGCCAAGAGCGGCGGACTTTCTTACTGAAATCCTCGGCGCCTACGGTACGTTCCGATTTCAGCTTCAGCGAAGCGTAAAATGGCATTTCGTTTTCACCGCGGCGGTGTACCAGATATTCGTTTACCCAATAGGCATCCGTACCCGAATATTCAAATGTATTGTCCTTCAGTTGCCGGCAGATTGTGTTCAACTGTTCTACTCCGGCCAGTTTGGAGCCTTTGTTCTGCGCATTGAGCATAGATTTCACCGCCTTGGTATAGGTTTTGGTGGTAAATGCGCGCAGGTCATCCAGGAAGGAACGTCCGGCAACAAGGAAGTCCATTCGCTGCTTGTAGAATAGTTTCGGATATACGTTCAGCAGGCGGTCCAGTTGGAACTGGTAGTATTTATCGGCTATTTTGAATTTCGTGTTCTTGAAATAGCCGTATCCGCTGTTACAGTCCGTCAACCATTCGAAGCCATAGGCTACCATGGCGGCATCGGTCGCATTGCCTATATGGTGGGAGATGGTTCCGTCGGGCTGGAACCCGGACTGTATATATTTGTGGGCTATAATATTATATTTGGTCATCCAGCGGCTGAGGTCCGGTACAATGCCGTGAGGGCTCCAACCCGGTGAGAAACTGAATCCTTTAAATGGCTGGTCGTGGTAGAAATCGCTGTACCAATACTGTACGTAAGTCAAGGGACGGTTGTAGTCTGCCCAGATGATGGGTAACGCCAATAATGTACGTGAACGGTGTCCGAGGTTGGCGTCTGCCCATGCACCGGACGAGTAGATGGTGTCTTGCAATTCGCCCCAGCGTCCATCGGGATTGTCGATGGCGCGGCGGCTTTCTATTTCGGCAAAGAAGATTTGCAGGTAACGTATCAGGGCGTTATGCACTTTCAGACAGGTTTCATCCTGATTGCGCATGCCTTTCAGCAGTTCGGGCATCAGATGGAGTACGGGCACTACCAATGGGTCGGTCAGTGTCCATTGGTGAGTGGGTGTCTGCATACCTGCCATGTTGTGCGCTTGCAGCATGCCGAAACCGTCACCGGTACAATTGCCGATCGGCTTTCCATTTACCATGACTTCGTTTCCCTCTACGGGCACGGAATTGGTATAGGTTAATATTGCCTGATACAAGGTCTCTTTTAACTCATTTCGCTTTTCGGGGTCGCCTTTAGGCCCGTATACCTTGGAAGTGGCGTAGGAATAACCCAGTCCGCCTATCCGGTTGGCGACTTCCGCCCAGTCGTATTCTATGGTTCCGCTCGGCGCATGGTCGTTGGTCGGGTCGAGCTTGGCTACATAGTCTTGCGGACGCCCTTGGTAACATTTCTCCAGTCCGGCAAATTTCCAGCCGTTGTTTTTCAGTTCGTCAATCTTGGCGGCTACTTCATCATCGGTGTATTTGATACGTCCGTATAGACGTTTGTTCTCAAGTGTTTTCGGGGTATATCGCTTGTTGAACAAACTCCATAAGGTTTCCTTTACAACTTTGACGTTGATATTGAACTTTTTCAGTTGTTTGTCACCGTCCTTCAGGGCAATGGTCAGGCGATGATTGGAAGGGGTGCTTCCGGTGTTCTGCCCTTGGGCCACGGTGAGTACGCCCATTATACGTTTAGATAAGTCGTATCGGGTTTCCAGTTTGAACATTCCGTCCTCTTGTTTGAGAATCTCAAAGTGATAACCGGCAGGAATAGGGTTTGTCAGCACATCCTTGTTCCTTTCCAAATGAATACGGCCGATAACTTCCGTTCCTTCCGGGCTGTTTACCGGGATGTCAAAGTAATTGGCAAATACTTTTTCTTCCTTTGGTGCGGCGGATGCCAGAGCCGGGAAGATGAATAATACAATCAATAAATGAAGAATCTTGTCTTTCATGCTGTTTTGGTTTTTATAGTTTCTCTTGCGAAACAAAAGTAACGTATTCACTCGAAACGGGAGTATAATGTTGTTTTTAAGGATAATAATATTCTTCTATTGCATTACAATTGTGTGCGATGAAATTATAATCTTGTTGTTAACGGGCTATACGGGTGGATGCGGGCAGCTGATCAATCACTTCTACAACTTTGTATTCACCGCCTGTTTCATCGTAAAGTAGAGACGACATGCTATGTTCCCTCGGGTAGAGTACACCGTTTAGTGTCGGGCTTTCTTTACCGTAACTGAAATGTACGGGATTATCCGAATGGATAATGTTGAGAGCGGCAGGTCTCGAGGCATCCAGTTCGACATTGATTGTCCATTTACCTACTGTCAGCGTGCCGCCTGTCTTACGGATGATTTGCGGAGCCGTGTTGCCGGCATTCACTTGTATTACGGCGAGAATACGGGTTTTATCTTCTCTTTCGATACGTGCCGTCATGTGCCACTGATTGGGATATGTTTCTCCCGCTTTCATGGTGGCGGGGTCGGGATTGACGAGAAACCGGTCGGTCAGCGACATGCTGACGGGGTTATTGCAGAACAGTTGGGTCACGACAGTGTAGCCGGATTTATAATCGGCATGGTTGATTGTAAGTAACTCTTTGTTGAGAGACAATTGCGAGGGGCTGTGCAACAACCAGTCGTAGGTGACGGGTTCCGATGCTTCCAGTTCGTCGTAGATGAGGACGATACCTTCGGGATGTAGCATAAGTACATGGCGGCGGTATTTAGTAAGCGGTGTCTCGCCGAAGCCGTTTTCCGGGGTTTGCGTGATACCTGCCCGTTCAAAGGCTTGCACCCACATAGGGTCGTCCGAGATGCCGCAATAGGCTTTCGAGGCATCGCCCAGGCAGTAGGTGATGTGTGCGCCCTCAAGTGTGCGCATAATGTTGCCGTAGCCCCGGGTGGAATAGGGCTGGCCGATGCCGTTCACTAAAATGGTGTTGTGTGCCCGCGAGTGGCGGTAGGACATCAGGTTGTGGGCATCATTGAAGTTCAGGTAATAGCCCGAACTGCGATATATCTCTTTTCCTTTGAACAATAGGTTGAAGGCGTTTTGGCTTGATGTGGTGTGGCTGCCTGAACCGAAGGTACTGGAACGGAACGACAGGTTCACGTCTTTCTCCGTATCCGTCAGACAACTATGCATAGTGACTTCGCCTGTGTCTTCGTACCACACCATTTTGGCGGCATCGGCAGGCAGAGAGGTGTCGTAGCGGCGTGTGGAGCACATACGGTACAAGCGGAAGAGCCGGTCTCCCTGCATGGTATCGTCGCATTCCGAGGCATACCATCCGGCATAGGAGTCGTTCAGTTCGCGTGCCAGAAAGTCGGCAAAGGCGACGCGCTGCCGTGCGGGCTCATCGCCCTGCTCACTGCCGTCGCCAAAACCGCTGCTTTTGGAGTGGGGCGGCCAGGTGTAGACAAGCGAGCGGCCTGCGCTCTTGTACCACGGGTGTTGCAGGAAGTCGGTGCCTGTGACGTAGGAGAAGAGCATCGGCATGTAGTGCAGCGTTTCGAGGTTGGCATTGAAGTATCCACTGCCGTTGTGCCATACGCCATCGCGGTTGAAGCCCGAGGCCGGGGCACGTGCCGTCCACAGTTCGTAATAGTATTTCAGCATGGGAAGCACTTCGTCGGCATAGACAGTATTGTCGTACAGCAGCAAGGCGCACTGGAAAATTACGCGCATATTCTGCTGCCAGAAGTGGTTGTCGAAGATATGGTTTTCTTGTGTTCCGCAATGTTGGGGGTAGTACCAGCGAAGCACGCGCATCATCAACTTCTCGATGGCGGCGCGTTCGTCCGGTGTCAGCCGGTTATAGAGCTGGTCGTAGATACGGGCATAGCAGATGGCAATGTCGGTAGAGGCGAAGTTGGACGCGAACAGCAGTGCGTCGCTTACAGGGTATGCAAGCATCTGCCGGAGCAGCCGGTACATGCAGTCGTTGTATTTGTCGTCCTGTGTCAGGTGCCAAGCGTCGTAGAGCGATTGCGTGTGTATGCACAGTGTTCCGGTATTTTCGTTAGGGTTCATCGTGGTGTAGTCGGTATTGAGCGCGTCTTGTGCACGACCTGTCAGCATCTTGTATTCGCGGTGTGATTTTACGTTCAGGCGGGCAGTTTCTATCTTCGGGTCTAAATAGCAGTGGAGGCGCGGATAGCTGTGCGGCATACGGCTTTGGAATTCGCTGAAGGCGGGGGTGACGAATACGGGTGTTTCGTCCGGTACTTCAAAGTGATAGGGTTCGCTCCATTCGCCTTGAGGTGTACCGTGGGTGTCCGCTTGGCGGAAACGCCAGTACCAGATACCTGTTTCCAACTTGCGGTGAGGGTTGAAGATGCACCATTCATCGGCTTCGGAACGCATGGTTTCTGTGGTGTTGAAATCTTTGCTGCGTGAAAGTTCGAACAGCAGACGCTCACCTGTCTTCATACTTTGAGGTACGATGAGGGGGGGCGGGTTCAGATAGAGTTCGTTATCTATTTTGGGGTAAGGGGCGGTACGTATTTTGTCATGATAGGCATCGGAGAGTTCGGTTGTTTCTTCTCCTTCGGTGCCGGGCTCTTCGGAGGAAACGGACGGTACATCGTCGTGACAGGCGGAGAGCGAGAGTAACAGTACTGCAAGGCAGAGGTGAGCGGCATGGCGGCAGAGGGGGGAGAATGGTGTTTTCATATGGTTTTGTTAGGTGATTAATGTTTTCGTCTGCAAGTGCTTGCAGGAGGCTGCGGAACTGATGGGTACAAGATAAAGGTTTCTTATATTTTGAAACAACTTCATTCTGTACGGGGGTACTGATAGAACCCCGTCCCACACGCGTTCGTAGCTACGGCGGGTGAGACGGGGATGATTAATTATCTTGTTGTCAGTGGGCTGCAACTTCTTATTGTGCCTTGCTGATACCATCAAAGATAGTGAGGACGGGGCGGATAGTGTACTGACCGATATTCTCGGTACGGTAACCTATTTTGTTTCCGATAAGTTGTTCTTCTCCTACTGTTATTTGAGTATCTTCCTGTACTGATATAATAGCAAGCTGGTCTGTATTATCTTTTATAATGCTGCCTGATGTGAGAAGATAACTTGCACCGGAAGAGTTTTGGAATTTACTTTCGCCTCTGGCTGCCAGCCATGCAGTATATATGGCTGCTATCTGTGCAGGGAAAGGATACTCACCTGCTCCTTTATTTTGAAGTTGTACATTTTCTCCATTGAGAACTACACCAACTATATCCCTTGTTTGAGCAGCGGTAGGTATATACCATGTGCTAACGTTCTCGGTGGATGCTAAAACATTTTCTGTTTTCCATGCTTCGAGCGCGGTTAATACAGGGGAAGCATAGTCCGTAAATTGTGCCAAGAAGCTGTTGGATTGGGTTATTCCATATACGTCATCGCCAAAGATTTCAGTGGCCTCTTTCGTTCCGTTCAATGTCGGAAGTTCATCGTCTCCTTTTAATTTTGCACGGCTGGGACAGTCAATTGCGAACGCATAGCCTGCAATCGTTTTGCTTGTCATGTCAGTTCCATTAGCAGACTCGGTATAGTTACTTGCTGCATCGTTTACTGATTTGCCACCGTCTGTTACCAATTTCCACACGATAGCTACCGCTTGGTCTGAATATGTTTTGCTCCAAGTACCGTTTTTATTGATAAAATCACCTACTGCTAAAGCGTTCGGGTCTACCATGCCATCGGGGAAGATTACGTCTATTGAGGTATCTCCGTTTTTTTGTGGCTCTACAGTGGCTTCTACTACTGTGTTTCCGGTCAGCGTGATACTTGTACCGTTCAATTTGAGTTCTCCACTACTTGCGCTGCCGTCATCGTTCTTCAGTTCGAATGTGATGTCATTGCCTGTACCTAAGCTACCTTGGTTTAAGCCTGCAAATAGGTATACGCTGAACCATTTTCCGTTCTCAACAGTGAGTTCGGAAGAAGATATACTTGCATAGTTGTCTTTACCGGCATGTCCGGCAGTCTCTCCCGTCATTACGTTGAAACCGGTGGGAGCGGGTAAATCTTTTATTATGATTTTGGTGTACTCATCGTAAGCTGATTGACCGTCCTTGAATGTGATTTTAGTGAAAGGGCGCTTCATCGTGATTGATGCGAGTGACCCGTTTCCTGTGACAGGTTCCAGCGAGCAGGCGTAGAAAGCATCAGCTACATCGCCCTTGAACATCTCGCTTCCGGCGTTGGCTGTATAGCTGATAGCTTTCAAGTCAGCCGTATTATAGATATTATCAGCGTCTGTGGCAACATCCGCCACTGTTCCTTTCACATAGTCCGCCCAGAAAAGGCATTTGTAAGCATCACTTGGTGCATTGAAAGTGAAAGTCACCTTCTCGCTTCCTGCTGCAACTTCCTGTACATATCTTCCGTCTGTAATGTCGCTGTTGTCGCTTGATTTCACTAATTGCAGAATGCAGCGCAGTTTATATCCGTCGGGGATAGTGGGTGCTACACGTGTCACAGGATCGTTCACCGGAATATTTACCGCTATCGATACAGTACCACCTCCTGTCTGGTCTTTACTTGAGATAATTTCATCCTGGCTGCATGAAGCTGCTATCAACCCCATTACGAATGCCATTGCTGTGAATAAGAAATTCTTTTTCATAATCAATGTGATATTAGTTGGTTAATAAATTTCATTATATAGTTAGTTTGGTTACTTAGTGGGATATACGGGAACCACAATCTCGTCTTCTCCGTCGAAGTCGGGATTGAAATCGATACCGCCATTGGGATCGGCCGTGAGGAAACCGTAGGTAACGGTAGTATTCTTGCCTGCCCATCCGGTGACATTGAAAGTGGCGGATGCCACTATCTTTTTATTGACTTCGATTTCCACCGTCACAGGGATGCGTGTCAGGGCATCGGGATCGGCAAATACGTAGTCGAAGGTTAGCGGATAGGTGGTTTGGTCTTTCAAGGCACTGTTCTTTATGGTACGTTCCTGCTGTAGGAACATCAGCCCGTGGCGGGGTATACGCTCCAGTACGTTATAGCCCATTTTGAGGTAAGATATATATTTGACGCGTACTATGAAGTTGTCACCTTTCAGCTTGCCGTCGCTAAAGAGCTTCAGGAACTTCTGTACATCGTTTGCCACAAGTTGGTAACGCATAACAGGACGTGTCAATTCCATGTCGAGCGACACCTGGGTATTCCACTTGTCACGATACTCTTCAAGGTCCAGTTGCGCCATACCGCAGAAAGCATCTTTGTATTCGTTGTTGCTACGGTAACTTTCGCTGCCGTATACGGTGAGCAGAAAGTTGTCGGTGGGATTGTAAAAGTAGTCTTCCGTTCCGGTAATATCGTTTTCTTCATTAGGCATTTGCACATAATCGCTCCATACGGCTATCTCGTAATTGCGTGCATGGAGTTTCATATTGACGGGGATAGTCAACTCATCACGTCCGTTGGCAATGTCCTGATAAATCACCTGACGCGCCACGCATATACGGTTCAAGTAAGCGTCGATGATGAATCGGTGGCGGTATTGAGGGGATTCTCCGGCTTCGGGACGAAGCAAGGCCTCGCCGCCTTCTTCGGCGGCAGGCATCTTGAGGTTGAGTTTTAGTTTGGCATTCAGTGTCACGGATGTAGGGTCTATGCCTATTTCTCCGTCTTCGGTCATCACTGGGTGTTCGTACAAACAACCTGTCATCAAGGCAGGCAACAGCAAGTACAGTAGATATGTAGTGAGTTTCTTTTTCATGGTTCTTCCTTTTTAAAAACGATAAACTAATGAGAGGCCTGCGCGAGTGATGCCCCAGTAATGACGGATACGGGTGTTGAGCCAGGCTCCGTTCTCTATATTATAGAAAGTATCGTACTTCATATTGGCATAACCGGCTCCGATATTGAATTCGACTCCCCAATGGGCAGAGAGGTCTGCTTTGTAACCGTAGCTGATACCGGCTCCGGCAAGGGGGCGTTTGGCTGTCTGGTAACGGTTGTCTTCCCATTTGGCATTGAACCATGCCAGGTGAGTGTGCAGTCCGAAGAAATGTCCCGTTCCTGCTTTTTTCAGCCACCAACGTCCTTCGGGCTGTAAAGCTATGCCACGGATGGCGTGCTCACGTTCAATATCGCTGATACTCCACATTATCGGGAAATCTATGGTGATGTGTTTGTGTAGTTGTACTTCCAGGGCAAGGTTCTGTACGGCAAGCGCATCGAAAGGAACGTTGGTCTTCAGTGCGATGTAACGACTGTTGTTGACTTTCTTGACAGGCTGTACTTTACGTTTTTTGTCGTTTTTTGGAGCGGCTTTAACTTTGGCGGATGTCTGTTTTTTGGAGGTTGGCGTCGCCGTTTTGGGGGCGGCCTTTTGTTCTTTGACAACCAGCTTGTTGATGACGGTTTTCTTGTTGATAACCGTCTTCTTTGTATCTTGTGCCCAAGTGGCTGAAACCATTGTGAGGCATAGTATCAAGATTACTTGTCTTAATAAATAGGTATTCAGTTTCATATACTGGTATTGTTCATAGTTTATAACTGTGTTTTTCAGTCGCTATGTTTTTCGTTACTTTTCCTGTTGACAAATGTATATGTTCCGCAGAAAAAAGGGTTTCTGTTTTGTTTACTCTTCGTTCGAAGCCGGCGAATTAGCTTACAATTCTGTTTAGAAGCCTTTCAGTATTGTGCATACTGAAGGGCTTACAGATATATATAGCATGATTTCTTACTGTTTCGGGATAAAACGCGATGCCGAAGTGTGTTCGGGCAGGGGGCCGTTTCATCCATGCTTCCGGTATTTCATTACGGTTGGTCATGATGTAGTTTCCCTGTTGGCATAGGTTCTATATCGGACATTTCATGAATGGTCCATTTACCGTCCATTACATCGAATAGCACGGAGGTGCTCGGTTCGCGTTTGTAGTCCTCACCTTCAATCTGGAGTGTTTTATTACCTAAGCTGAAGAGAACGCCGGTTTTAGGATCACGTATCAGCAGTTCGGCAGGTTGTGAAGGATCCAGTTGGGCTCTGAGCTTCCACTTTCCGGCAAGGACGAAGTCATTGGGATTGCCGTTCTTATCGTGTATTACGTTAAGGGGCTTGGCTCCGTCGGGTTGCAGGGTGATGACGGTAAGAATCCGATTGGCGGCACTCTTTTCGTAGGCGGCGGTCATGTGCCATTGATTGGGATATTCCCGGCCTTTGCGCATCTTCTTGGGGTCGGGAGCCGAGAAGAATCGGTCTGTCTGCGACAGTTTGCAGTCGGAGTTGCTGAATATCCGGGCGATAGAGGTGAACTTCTTCTCGGGATAGTAGGTGGTGAGAATCTTGTCCTTGCCGTTCTCATCGAACTTGAATTGTACGGGACTGTGAAGCAGCCAGTCCCAGCGTACGGGTTTGCCGGCTTCCAGCTCGTCGTAGATGACCACGATGTTGGGGTGCAGCAACAGGATGTGGCGGCGATACTTTTTTAGCGGTGTTTCGCCGAAGCCGTTGGCTACGGATTCCTCTACTTTTGCATTCTTGAAGTTCTTTTGCCACATAGGATAGTCCGTCAGGCCGCAATATGCGTTCGAGGCGTCACCGCAGGCATAAGAGATGTTTTCTCCCGACAACATGCGTACCAGCTTTCCGTAGGCGCGGGTTGTGAAAGGTTGTCCGATGCCGTCCACTAAAATAGTGTTATGGGCGCGGGTATGGCGGTAGGACAGCAGGTTGTGCGGGTCGCTGAAGTGCAGGTAATAGCCGGTGGAGCGGTATACGGGTACTCCGCGAAAGTGCAGGTTGAAGCTGTTTTGGTCGGAAAGCGTATGGCTGCCCGAACCGAACGGACTGGAGCGGAAACTGAGGAAAGTGTTCTCCCGATAACGCTTGAGGTTGCTATGTGCCAGCATCTCTCCGGTATCTTGCATCCACAGGGCTTTGGGGGCATCTTCGGGAAGTGGTGTGCCGGCAGGGTACATTTTGTCTGCACTGGCTATACGGTAGATACGCATATCCATATCGGCTGTCGCGGTCTTGTTTTCATTGCAATACCAGATAGCGTAAGGGTCTCCGGTTTCGCGGGCGATGTAGTCTGCCAGAGCCGCGCGCTGGCGGGATACGTAGTTGAAACTTTCGTTACCGTCACCGAAGCCGGCGCTCATGCTCCGGGGAGGCCAGGCATAGACAAGCGCTTTGCCCAGGTTTTTGTAAAAAGGGTGTTGCAGGAAGTCGGTGCCTGTGACGTAGGACATCAGCGAGGGAACGTACCACAAGGTTTTCACGTTAGAATGGAAGTAGCCCTGTCCGTTGTGCCATTCGCCGTCGCGGTTGAAGCCGGATGCCGGGGCACGGGCAGTCCAGAGCTCGTAGCAGTATTCCAGTATTTCTTTGGCCGTATCGTTCTTGTCGGCAAACATCAGGCCTATCTGCAACATCTCACGGTAGGCACGCTGCCAATAGTGGTTGTCGAAAATATGGTTTTCTACCCTTCCTTTACGTTGTACGTTGTGGTGATATTTGGCAATTTGAAAGGTGAGGTCTTCTATTTTCTGGAGCTCTTCCCGGTTCAATCGGTCGTAGCAGGCATCGTAGGTGTGGGTGAGGAGGAACAGTACATCACCGCAGTAGAAGTCATTAATCAGTTTCGGGTCGGGGGTGCTTGCCAGCAAAGCGCGTGTGTATGCCAGCATCTTGTCGGCATATCTCTGCTCGCCTGTGGCACGATAGGCGGTATAGAGCTGGTTGGCGTCCTGCCCCATCAAATTGGCCGCTTTATAGGGGGTGGGATGGGTCTCGTAGTTATTGTTCAAGGCTCTTTGGGCTCTGTTTGTAAGGTCTTTGTATTCCGGACTTGTCTGGATATTCCCTTTCGCTTTCTTCAGTCCCTCTTCCAAAAAGCAGTATATACGCGGGTAACCTTTCGGCATGTTTTTCATAAAGGCGTCGAAGGTAGGGGTCACGAATTGTGGGATGTCTTCGCTGACACTGAAGTTATAGGTAGCGCTCCATTCACCCGCTTTCCCGGCTTTGTCTACCGAGCGGAAACGCCAGTACCAGGTGCCGTTCTCCAACACACGGTGCGGATTGAACATACACCAGGCAAGGGGCTTGGATTGTAGGGTCTTTCCTTTAGGAAAAGTCTGTTCTTGTGACAGTTGAAATTCCAAATAGTCCGCCTTGCGCATCTCCACCGGTACTATCAGTGGAGAAGGATTCAGGTAAAGCGGATTGTCTTGCTGGGGATAGGGTGTGACACGTACATTCTCGTGCACTCGCTCTAAACCGGTTTTCTGTGCCAGTGCAGCCGGCGTTATAGCCAATGCGAACAGAAGCAGCAGTGTCCATTGGCGGATGAATTGTTTCTTCATGACGTTATGATTTGTAGTTTTTGATTTATGATTTCTCGACTTATGACTTTCAACTTCCGGTTTCTTTAGTATCCCGGGTTATTCTTACCGTTCAGAGTATAGTTGACCTGCATTTCGTCTTCCGGAATAGGGAAAAGCTCGTGCTTACCACTCTGAAAGTTGTTTCCGGCAGGGAAAGGTGTATTTCTATCGGTATTGACACTGGTTTGGCTGCCTATCAACTGCAATGCCTCTTTCAAGATGCCCCAACGGATAAGGTCGTATTTGCGTACCCCTTCGCAGGCAAGTTCAAAAGCGCGTTCCCAATAGAGAACGGTACGTATTTTTCCGGCTTCGTTGGAGTCGTCTATGAAATCGAGGTTTAATACCTGCGGGGCTTTCATCAGTTCGTTGTAATTGCCGGCATTTAATTTCGTGGCTTTTGCACGGTCACGTACCCTGTTGATCAGTTCCCAGGCTTTGGCTGTTTCTCCCAGCTCGTTGTACGCTTCAGCGGCCGATAATACTACTTCGGCATAACGTATGTAGCAGAAGTTGACATCGGTCGCATTCAGCTCATCGTATCCCAAAGGCATCCATTCACGTCTCCATTTGCCTACAAATGCATAGCCGGAAATATCTTTCTTGACATGTGTATGCTTTTCTTTGTCCCAGTTCCAAACGTGTGTGGCAACCATAACCTCACGGCGCTGGTCTGTCGCTTCATAGAAGTTGCCCCATTCGGGCAGGCAACGGTATTGTACGGAGGCGCGTCCCATGACATTGTTCTTTTCATTGCCGGAAACGATGGCTTGCGCTACTTGTACGCCTATGATTGAGCCGAGGCTGCCTTTGCGGTTGGGATATTGGAAAGCTATCTCGAACAGGCTTTCTTTATTATTCAGTATTTCACCGGAAAAACTCTTGAATAGGGCTTCATAACTGTTAGCGTCGTCTTCGTAGAATCCGTGGAACTTTCCTTCTTCTTGAAAGGCTTTCCATTCTTCTATAATCGCTTTGAAGTATTCTTGACGTTTGTCGTTGTCGGGACGTTTTAGTGTACCGTCCATTTGGAGGCTGTAACCGGTACGTTGCAGTAGCACACGCATCAGCAATGCTCTTGCTGCCCCTTGTGTGGCACGTTCCGGTGAGGATGAGGCAGTACCCCACGCCAGATGTTGCTTGGCAAAGGTCAGGTCGCTGATTATCCGGTCATAAATTAGCTCACGGTCGGTACGGGGTTTGTAAGTGGCTTCGTAGCTCTTACTGTATTCGGTTGCGTAGGGTACGTCTCCCCACATACGCACCAGGTCGAAAGAAACCATGGCACGTATGAACATGGCTTCCGCTACATAAGACTGTAATATTTCATTGTTCCGGTATCCGTCCATCCCCTGAATGCCTTCAATCGTATAGTTGGCACGGTTCAGGGTTTTGTACTTGGCCTTCCAGGCGGTGTTGACAATCTGATTGGCGGGAGTCATGATGTAACTGAAGATGGCATCTTTGGCATTGTCGTTCTGTACACGGGTGGAGTAGTAAATATCGTCCGACCCCCAAAGATTGTAGTCCTCGGTCAACCCTTCATAGGTACCGATTACTGCCATTTCGGCATTTTCTTCTCTGATGAAATATCCGTCCTTTTCGTAGGTGTTTTCCGGTTTTTCCGTAAGCATATCGGTACAGGCGGATATGGATATGGCTCCCATAAAGAGCATGCTTGAAAAATATAGGTATTTAATTCGTTTCATATCGGCATTTGTTTTTATAAGATTTATAGAGTAAGGTTGAATCCCAGAACGAAGGAACGGCTGCGTGGATAGGAACCGAAGTCGACACCGCGCGTCAGACCGTTACCTGATACGGATGTTTCGGGATCGAATCCGCTGTAAGGAGTCCATACAAAGAGGTTGCTGGCTGTGAAGTAGAGGCGCAACCGCTGGATGGAAAGTTGCCTGATGAGCTTTTTGGGGAAGGTATACCCCAGGGAGATATTCTTCAAGCGCAGGAAAGAGGCATCTTCCACTGCCCAGGAGTGGATGTATTTGTCTCCCTGCTCCATATCGTATACGCTGGCTATGGTACGTCCGGCATTGACGGCTGCCAGTTGGGCAGGGTCGGTTATCAGTTCGCCTGTCTGTTTGTTGATGTATGTCCAGCGGCTGTCTATATCACAGATGCCCAACACATTGTAGTTTCTTTTGCCGCTTTGGGTATTGGAAAGCTTGGTGGCGTTCAGAATCTCGCCGCCATAGCTGAAGTTGAAGAAGATATTCAAATCGAAATCCTTGTATCTGAATGTATTGTTGATACCTCCGTAAAAGTCGGGGGTGGCATTGCCGATAACGGTTTTGTCTTTCTCGCAGACCACTCCCTTGCTGTCGCCTGTGTCATCGAGGTTGGCGAACTTCCAATCGCCGGGACGCACACTGTTGCGGTCGCTTCCTTTATAGGGAATACCTTCTTTCAGGGTATATTTTTGAGTATCGGGGTCATAGTCGAATTCATCCACTTGATAGAGACCGATGGTTTTGTAACCGTAGAATTGTCCGATGGCCTTGCCTACCTCAATCTTGTGAGTCTTCTGTTGCCAACCGAAAGCGTACTCTTCGTAAAAATAGTCTTCACCCGAGAGCGCGCGAATCGTGTTCTTGTTATATGAGATGTTGAAATCCGTTTTCCATGAAAACTTTTTCCGCTGTATGTTGAAAGAGCTTATGGCAAGGTCGAAACCTATATTCTGCGTTTCGCCCACATTACGTATCATATTGGTGAAACCGGAAGAGGATGGAACGCGTGAGTTCAGCAGCAAATGGTCGCTGCGGTTCAGATAGAACTCCGGTGTGACGATGAGGCGTTGGGCAAGGAAACCCATGTCCAAACCGATGTTCAGCGTCTTATTGGCTTCCCATTGCAGGTCGATGCTGGGGATGCCTGAAGGAACATAACCTGTAATGATGTCAGAGCCGTTGGGGTATTTTACGGAGTCCAGAGTTTCCAGTGACATGAAGTCGCCGATGCGGTTGTTTCCGGCAAGACCGTAACCGATACGCAGTTTCAAGTCGGAGAAGATGTTCAGCTTTTTGATGAAAGGTTCTTCCGCCATACGCCAGGCTCCTGATACGGATGGGAAGACGCCCCATTTGTGTCCGGAGCTGAACTTGGAAGAGCCGTCGGCACGCAAGGTGGCTGTGAACAGGTACTTATCTTTGAAGTTATAGTTGGCACGTGTAAAGAAAGAAATCATTCGGTTGCTGTTGACATAGCTTGAGGAGATGGAAGTGGGAACACCTGCGCCCATGTCGTTCAATCCCAAGTCGTCGTTGGTAAACTGGTAGGCATCCGCACGGAGTGATTTGCTCCAGCTGCCTATCCATTCCTGACCGAGCATCAAAGTGAGGCGGTGCTTTTTCTTATAGGAATTATTAAAGGTAAGTACATTGGAGGTTTGGAAGCTGTTACTTTCAGAATATTGTATGTATCCGCCGATACTGGAACGTTTGGCGATAGCGGACAAGTCACCGTTGAACTGGTCGTTGCGGTTCAGCTGGTAGCGGGTACCGATGGTATTGCGAAAACTCAGTCTCTTTGAAAAGTTGAATGTGAATCCGCCATTGGCTTGCAGGCTGCGGGTAAAGCGCGTTCTGGCTTCTTCCTGTGCTGAGATGATGGGGTTCTGCATCGGGTTGTCCTGTTCATCCTCGAACATGGGGTCTTCACCGGAGAGCAAGTCCGTATCGGTACCTTTGATACCGCTCATGGGACGGTATTGGAGGATATGTTCCATCTTATTGAAACGCGTAGTTTGTCCCGAAGTACCCATACCGTAGGTTTTGCCTTGGTTGTAATTGAAACGGGCGTTTGCCTGAAAGCGTGACGAGGCCTTGTGAGAGATATTGAAAGATATGTTGTGACGGTAATTGCCGCTGTATACCATGGCTCCCAACTCTTTGAAGTAGTTGTAACTCATGCCGTATTTCAGTTCTTTAGTACCCCCGGATATATTAACGCGATAGTTTTGAGAAGTGGTGATACGTCCTAACGCTTCTTCCTGCCAGTCGATACCTTTGCGGTTGGCATAGTTTTCGTCGATGTCTTGGAAAGAACCGTAACGGTTTTGGAAACCGGTCACCCCTTTGCTGCCGTCCAAAACATAGTTGCGTTCATAGTCGAGCAGTGCAAACTCTTTGGGAGACAGTACATCCAACTTTCTGGCTATTTTACTGACACCTATATAACTGTCAAAGCTGACGTTCATCTTGCTTGTGTCTTTGGGTCCTTTCTTGGTCGTGATTACTACTACACCGTTGGCGCCGCGCGCACCGTAGATAGCGGTGGAAGAAGCGTCTTTCAGGATGTCGATGCTTTCAATCTCTCCAGGGTCGAGGCCGGACATACCGTCTTCGCTGGGATAACCGTCAATGACGTAGAGCGGTTCGTTGCTTTGAGTCATGGAGATGCCACCGCGTACATTAATGGAAATAGAGGAACCCGGACCGCCTTCACTTTGTGAGATTTGTACACCCGCCACACGTCCTGCCAGAGCTTGCGCCACGTCGGAAGTGGGAGTTTGCATCAAATCCTCGCTTTTTACCGATACGACGGAACCGGTAAGGTCGCTGCGCTTGGATGTACCGTAACCGATGACAACTACTTCGTCGAGCAATTTACTGTCCGATTGCAGCGTTACGTCAATCCGTTTTTTCCCCTTTACATGTACTTCCTGGGTTCTCATTCCGATGAACGAAAAGACAAGGATATCTTTGGACGGATTGTTTACTTTCAGCGTATATTGTCCGTTTAAATCGGTAATGGTACCGACGCCCGCGCTTCCTTTGACTGAGATGTTGGCGCCGATTACTTCCAATCCTTCTTCATCTATGACTTTTCCGGTGACGTTGATACTTTGCGCATACGTGCCTAAGGTTATGAAGAGGCACGATGTCAACAGGAGAATCTTTCGAATGTTTTCCATATTTAGAATCTTATAGTATTATGTTTGTAATCACTGATTTTCCGGTTGCTAAATTATGCCTTTTCTCCATACAGGACTTTTCCCCATGTATTTTGATGTTATCGGTATGTTGATTTAACTTTCAGTTTTGTGCATCCGGCTTTCATTTCTGTACAAACAGGGGAATATATATGGTATAAGCAACAGAAAGCCCTTTTCCGAGTCTTGGAAAAGGGCTTTCTGTTGCTTATATTTATATGCGGATAGATAAAGGATAAATACTCCTTATACTATCAATCGGGTTTATATTTCCAGTTCGGGAACTTCGTCTTTCAGTTCCGTCGTTTTACCGTTGTCGCGTACCACCGTTGCACCGTAATCTTTATAGCTTACGCTTGCATCGCATCCTTTGCGTGTGTTCCGCACCTCGAAAGAGGGTTTCCCGCCGGTGGAGATATTCGCTTTGATATTCCAGTCACCTATCTGAATGCTACCGTCTTTCAGTCTTTTGGGGGCAACCTGTCCGGCTTCCGCATTCTTGTCTTTGGCATGCGTATACACAATCGTTGCGAAACGATACACCTTTTGCTTATCCGATGTGGCGGTGAAGTGCCAATGGTTGGGATAGGGCTTGAACCGGCCTTTCTCGTCTGCACGCAGCCAGTTGACGGCAGGCACGAAGAATTGGTCGGTGGTATCCGTCTTTACGGTTCCGGCCGAAAAGAGATAAGCGTCCGATACGCCGTCTTTGCTGGTGGCCTGTACGTGTACATACTCTTTGGTTTTATCTACATTCATCGGATTGGTGACAGTATGCAGCAAGTAACTCCAAGTTACGGGCTCGGCAGCTTCCAGTTCATCGTATATGAAAGAATACCCGCTTTTGCCCAGCGTTACGATGTGGCGGCGGAACGTTTTCAGTCCTGTATCGTCCCAACCGTTTTCCGGAGAATATTCCAGGTTACTTTGCTTGCCGCGCAGCAGCCATAGCGGAGAGATAACCTTTCCGTAAGCATTGGAAGCATCCCCCGCTACATAGCTGATATTGTCACTGACATAGTAGCGTGGAATCCAGCCGTAACCTTCCGTTCCTATACGTTGTCCCATGCCATTTACCAAGATAGTATTGTGGGCGCGGGTACCGCGATGGCAATAAATGCTGTGCTTATCGGTGAAACTGATGTGATGTCCGCTGCTGTAAAAGAGCGACTGACCGTTCCAGAAAGTATTGAAGGCATTCTGGTTGGCTATGGCGTGCGAAGTACTGCCGTAAGGGCTGCTGCGGAAACTGAGCATGGCGCTTTTGCCGGTGTCGTCCAAATCGGTGGAGAACGAAGCCAGGCCGCTTTGCGGGAATACATGTCCCATGGGCAGGTCTTTCAAGCCCGGTCCGTTTGGCAAAGGTTTGTCGCATTGCAGGCGGAACCATGCGAGGCCACCGGCTTTCGAGGTGCTTCCTTGTTCGAGTATATCGGGCTGGCGGGCGCTGATATGGCGCACATAGTCTGCGGCATACGTATTTCCCGTCATACGTGCCAAAGCGTCGGCGTAGCCTACACGCGTACCGCCTGGAGTCAGGATGTTCTGATGCGAACTGCCGTTACCGCCCGATTTGGAGAATGGCGGTTGCTGGTAGATGACATACAGCGCATTTCCCTGATACCACGGATCGGAGAAGTAGTTATAACCGGTAAGACGGGTATAGAAATAAGGCACTTCTACGAGTGTACGGAGATTGACATGGAAATATGAATCGCCGTTGTGCCAGGCTCCGTCCTTGTTCAGACCGGGGAAACGGGCGAGCCACAGGTTATAGCAGTAGTCCGTCCACTCGTCGGCTTCGGGCAATTCACCGTAAATGGTAAAGGCTGCCATGGTCAGGATACGGAAAGTCATTTGCCACACATGGTTGTCGGCAATGTGATTTTCCAGACGGTTGATGTCATGCTTGTACATGCTGCTGCCGAAATCTTTTATTTCATTCAGCAGAAACTGGCGTGTGGCATCGTCCAAAACATCATACAGCGCATCGTATGCCATGGAGCAGAGAGACAGCAAGGTAGCTTCGTTGAAGTCGCCCACCACATTCTTGTTGTCTCCCCACGTAGCCATTTCCTTGACACGCTTCACGGCTTCATCGGCGTAGCGGCGGTCTTTGGTGAGTAGATAGGCGCGAATCAGTACGTCTGTGTTGGCTTCTTCGCTGTCGATGATGCGGCGGCTTTCACGAGTGAGCATGGCGTTCTTCTGCACTTCGTTGGTCAGTCCCTTCGCCAAGTCCGAATTGATGTCGTTTACGGACTTCATCGGCGTAGCGAGTACCTTGTCGGCACGTTTGAGGTAAGTCTTGCGTTCAATCTTTCCCTCGCTGCGCTTTATGAAACCGTCCCATTCATCCTTGTCAAGCCATACGCGGGGATGGTGTGCGGGCAGGTTTTTAAGTACGACTTTCAGAGCGGGTGGACAGAATTTATGCGGATTGGCTTCTACCGTAAACTGTAACGTATCGCTCCATTCGGTCTTTCCGTCCGTAACGTAGCCGTATTGCCAGTACCATGTACCTGGAGCCAAATCTTGTTCGGGATTGAAGAAAGGCCAGCGTGTTTCCGCTTGCACGGTATTTTCCTGTCCGAATGCCGGGCTTTGTGAGTAACGCAGGAAGTAGCGCAATTTACTCTTGTCTATTTCCTTTTTGGGGGTATTCTCTTCCGCGCCGTCCAACCCGCTTCGCAGAATGTTGAGGCTTGCGGGCAACGGCCATTGAAAAGATACGGCGCGATCACTGACCGTAGCGCCGTTCAGCGGTGAGGGAGTTGCGCGCATTTCGTGCATCAGCGTCGTGTCGGAGAGCTTGATTGTGGCCTTTCCGGCAGTTTGCGCCTGTGCGCAGAGGGGCAGAAAGGAGAGGAGAGTAATGGATAGAGTCTTGTTCATATAATCGGGTATTGCAAAAATGAGATGAGTGAAAGAAAATGTATGTTCTCTGTCATTCAGGGAAAACGCTGTGTCTCCGTGTCTCGCCATACGAACCGTTATTTATACGCCGTCTGGTAATTGGCCGTTTTGGGAAGCACCTTTCCCGGTACGTCATGCAATTTGGGACGTGTCGGTCTGATTTTATACGTATTCATATACTTCTCGAGAATGTCACGATGTTGCTGCGCCACTTTCTCGTAAGCGTTTTCCATCATCAGGTTTCTTGTTTCGCCTCTGTCGTTCTTCATGTCGAACAACTGTTCGCGGTGTCTTCCCTTATCGTACAGTACATATTTGTAGCGCTCGGTACGTACCATCCAGCCTCGTGTTTTGCTTCCGTCGAAACGTGTTTCGGTAATGACGTAATCCTGATGGGGAGCTTGCGGATTACCTTCTTCGGCTATTTTGCGGAATGATTTTCCGGCAGCGCTTTTGGGTAGTTTGGCTCCTGTCCAGTCGCAGATGGTGGCGAAGAAGTCGACGCCGTTGCTGATAAGTTGCGGCAACTTCCCGCCTGCGTGCTTCTTGCCGGGCAGGGTTACGATAAACGGAATGTTGACCACTTCTTCGTATAAGGCCGATTTCTGATTCCAATGGTGAGCGCCTATGCCGTCTCCGTGGTCGCTGGAGAAGATAACGACGGTATTTTCCCACAGGTTGTTTTTGTCGATGGCATCGACAATCTTACCGATTTCATGGTCTACTTTCTCTACCAGGCGGTAGTATGTATAGCGGTACATACGCCAGTCTTCGGGAGTAAAGGTAGCGGTGGGGTACACGTTGAAGTTGTTGGCTCTTTCGTTTTCGATGACATCGGCGTCGTACGGATTCTTGGCGAAGTTGGGCGGAAGTCCCGGACAGTTACGCAGTTCCGGTGTGTCTGTATTGCCGTAAGGCAGGTTCTGGCTGCGCGCATATTCGCAGATGTTGTGCGGGTTATCGTACGACGCTACCAGGAAGAAGGGCTTGTTGTGCTTCTTGGACAGGAATTTCACGCAAGCTTCGGCCAGTCCGTCGTCGCTGTGCTTGTATATCTGGTCGAAACCGTATTGCTTGTCGGGAATATCGAGTTCGGGCACATGCCATTTGCCGCCGTATGCACACTCGTATCCGGCATTTTTGACGAGCGTACCCAGTGTCTGTGTCTTGAGAGAGTCGGGAAGCGGAGAGCCGTTAACCGACAAACCTACCGCATCGGGATAATGCCCCGTAAACATGGAGCCGCGTGAAGGACCGCTCAGCGGTGCGGTACAGTAAGCGTTCTGGAACATGATGCCGGCGGCAGCCAGTCTGTCCAGGTTGGGCGTGTGCAAATCCGGATTTCCGGCGCAGCTCATGGCGTTTGCCGTATGCTGGTCGGTAAAGATGTAAATGATGTTGGGACGTTCGGCAGCGTATGCCATTGATGAGCTGAGCAGGGATAGGCAGGCTATGTGCTTCATTGAGATTTGTTTTACCATATTATTAGTTTTATAATTGATTTCGGAGATTGTTTCCTCGATTGCTAAATTACGCCTTTTTCCATGTATCTGCGAACTCTAATGTTTTTTTTATGATGCGGAATGTTTATTTGATTGTCAATTTTGTACAGTCAGCTTTTAAATTTGTGCTAAATGCTCTTACAACCGCTTGAATCCGTCTCGTGAGATGGTTTTTTTCGTCTTGCGGGACGGTTTTATTCATCTCACGGGATGGATTTATTTATCTCGTGAGACGAATTTATTTGTCCCGCGGGATGATTTCATTTGCTTCTGCTCTCGGTTTGCATTATCTTTGCCGCACCTAAAAAGAAAAGTGAATGATAGTTTGTATTGCCGAAAAGCCTTCTGTGGCGCGTGACATAGCCGATGTACTCGGAGCGAAAGATAAGAGAGACGGATACATCGAAGGAAACGGATACCAGGTGACCTGGACGTTCGGCCACCTCTGCACCCTTAAGGAGCCGCACGAATACACGCCCAACTGGAAATCGTGGAGCTTGGGCAGCCTGCCTATGGTTCCGCCCCGTTTCGGTATCAAGCTTATCAGTAACCCTACGTACGAACGCCAGTTTCACGTGATTGAGAACCTCATGCAGCATGCCGACATGATTATAAACTGCGGTGATGCCGGACAAGAGGGAGAGCTGATTCAGCGTTGGGTGATGCAGAAAGCCGGTGCGCGTTGTCCGGTGAAGCGTCTGTGGATTTCCTCGCTGACGGAAGAAGCCATCCGCGAGGGATTTGCCAAGCTGAGGGATGCGTCCGATTTCCAGCCGTTGTACGAGGCAGGGCTTTCGCGTGCCATCGGCGACTGGCTGCTGGGTATGAATGCCACCCGTCTGTACACCATGAAGTACGGTCAGAACCGGCAGGTGCTTTCTATCGGACGTGTACAGACGCCTACGCTTGCGCTAATCGTAAACCGTCAGCTCGAAATACAGAATTTTGTTCCCAAACAATACTGGGAGCTGAAGACAGTGTATCGGGATACCACTTTCTCCGCCATTCTCCGCAAAAGTGATGAAGAACTGGTATTGGAAGCGGAAAAGCAGAAAGAGGGAACCGCCGCCAAAACCGCAAAACCCGAAGAAAACCGGGGGATAGAACCCATCACCGACCGGGAGCGCGGAATGGCTCTGCTGGAGCAGATAAAGGATTCTCCTTTTACCATAACGAACGTCACCCGTAAGAACGGCAAAGAGGCTCCGCCCCGTTTGTTCGACCTGACGTCCCTGCAGGTGGAGTGCAACAAGAAGTTTGCTTTCTCCGCCGACGAAACGTTGAAAACCATACAGTCGCTTTACGAGAAGAAAGTAACGACCTACCCGCGTGTCGATACTACTTTCCTCAGTGACGACATCTATCCCAAATGCCCCGGCATACTGAAAGGTTTGCGTGATTATCAGACATTGACCGCCCCGCTGGATGGAGCTACGCTGCCGAAGTCGAAGAAAGTGTTCGACAATTCGAAGGTTACAGACCACCATGCCATCATTCCTACCGGCCAGCCCCCTCAGAACCTGACGGATATGGAACGTCGCGTATTCGACCTGATTGCACGCCGTTTCATTGCCGTATTCTATCCGGACTGCCTGTTTGCGACGACTGCCGTAATAGGTGAGGTGGAACAGATTGAGTTCAAAGTTTCGGGTAAGCAGATATTGGAGCCCGGCTGGCGTGTGGTGTTCGGTACGCTCTCGGAACGCTCGCAAGAAGAAAAAGAGGAGAAAGGCGGAGAAGATGAAAACGTGCTCCCTGCGTTTGTGGTGGGAGAGAGCGGCCCTCATCTGCCGGATTTGTACGAAAAGTGGACGCAACCGCCACGCCCTTATACCGAGGCTACCTTGCTGCGCGCCATGGAAACCGCCGGTAAACTGGTGGATAACGACGAACTGCGCGACGCTTTGAAAGAAAACGGCATCGGCCGTCCTTCCACGCGTGCCGCCATTATCGAAACGCTCTTCAAGCGTAACTATATCCGTAAGGAGAAAAAGAACCTGATAGCCACCCCTACGGGTGTGGAGCTGATTCAGATTATTCACGAGGAACTGTTGAAATCTGCCGAGCTGACCGGTATGTGGGAAAAGAAATTGCGTGAAATAGAAAAGCGTACCTACAACGCTTCGCAGTTTCTGGAAGAACTGAAGCAAATGGTATCGGAGATTGTGATGAGCGTCCTCTCCGATAACAGCAACCGCCATATCAGCATACAAGCCCCTGTGTCGGAAAAGGGCGAAAAGACATCTGCCGCATCGGCTTCCGCTTCCGGTAAACCGAAAAAAGAGCCAAAGAAAAGAGCGCCGCGAAAGTCCGCGGCAAAGAAAACGGAGCAAACGGCCGGTGAGAATCAGCCTGCCGATGCATTGGTTGGCACACCTTGTCCGCTTTGCGGAAAAGGAACGATTATTAAAGGAAAAACGGCTTACGGCTGTTCCGAATGGAAAGGCGGCTGTACATTCCGCAAGCCGTTTGAGTAGAGCGGTAGCCGGATTATAGTCCTTTCTCGGCTATATATTTCCACAATGGAGCGGCCATCAGCGCTTGCTTTATCTCTCCTTTTTGCAGCAGTTCCTTTACTTCTGCAAGCGTAAGCAGATGTACGCTGAGGCTTTCCGTATCTTCCAAATGCTGCTCCGAAATCTTTTCCACATCGGTAGCCAAAAAGCAATACGTAATATTGGTATGGGTACTCGGGTTGGGGGAGATTTGCATGTATTCCTGCCACGTACCGTTGCCGTAGCCGGTTTCTTCAAGCAGCTCCCGCTGTGCGGAAATCAGCGGAGAGGCATCTTCTTCCTCACATACGCCGGCACAAAGTTCATAGGATGTCTCTTGCAGGCCATGTCGGTATTGGCGGATAAAAACGAATTGCCCGTCGCACGTGATGGCGATGGTATTTACCCAATCGGGATATTCCAATATGTAATAGGAAGGGATATGATTACCGTTCGGCAAGACTACATGGTCTTTGCGTACGGTGAGCCACGGGGCTTTATGCAGGTACTCGCTGGAAATGATTTCCCAGGGGCTGTCGGAATCGTTCATAGGTTTCATGATTTTTATACTTTGAATAACATTCCGCCTATATTGTCCATCGACGCTCCGGTGACGGATGCAAGGCAGCCAGGTTCGTCTGCCATGTAGAGCGCACCGAGAAAGGCGAATATCAATGCTTCTTTATATTCTATAATCTGTCGGCCGGGGATTACGATTTGGCAGGGGCATAAGGCTTCAATCCGTTCTACGAGGAATTTATTGAATGCTCCGCCGCCTGTAATCAGCAGTTTGCCATTACCCGCTGAAGACGGATTGGCGTTGATGATGCGGAATATCTGGAAAGCGGCGTGCTCGTAGAAAGTACGCAGCTTGTCTTCCACACTCAGTCCGTATCGTTCCAGCATGGGGTAGACTTGTGTTTCCACCCACTCACGTCCCAATGATTTAGGGCCGGACTGGTGGTAGAATTCCATTCCGTTCAGTTCGTCCAGCAACGGTCGGCAGATAGCGCCACGGCGGGCAATCTCTCCGTCACGGTCGAACTCCAGACCGATTTGGCGGCAATAGTGGTTGATTACGTAATTCACCGGGCTTATGTCGAAAGCGATACGTTTGCCGTCTTGCTCGAACGAGATATTGGAAAATCCTCCGATGTTCAGGCAGTAGTCATAGTCGGCGAAGAGCAGGCGGTCGCCGATGGGTACGAGCGGGGCGCCTTGCCCGCCCAGCATGATGTCCAGCCTGCGGAAGTCGGATACCGTGGGAATACGGGTTTCGGCGGCAATGGCCGCACCGTCTCCAATCTGGTACATGATTTTCTTTTGCGGTTCGTGGAAGATGGTATGCCCGTGCGATGCGATGATGTCCGGCCGTACGCCGAACTCCTGCATGAACTCGTTGACGCGCTTCCCGAGAAATGAGCCATAGGCGCTGTGAAAGGTGATGAATTCAAGCGCGCTCATATTTTGCGCGCCTGTACCCAGTTTATATTTCAGTTCTTCCGGATAACCGTAACCTTTGGCGCAGTCGATGTGAAATGACCATTTGCCCGCTTTACGGCGGAAGGTACAACAGCAAACGTCCAGCCCGTCGAGCGACGTGCCGGACATAAGACCGATAGCTTGTATCTGAAAGTCGTCCATATCAATAGTTCAGATGAAATTCAACAACTGCTTCAATGCCTTTGCGCAGAATATCCAACGGGATATTTTCGTTGGGAGAGTGAATGGCGTTGGATTCCAGACCGAAGCCCATCAGTATGGTTTTAATTCCCAATACCTGCTCGAATGTGGAGATGATAGGAATACTGCCGCCGCGACGTACTGCCAACGGTTTCTTGCCGAAAGCTTTGGTGAAGCCTTTCTCCGCCGCCTGGTATGCGGGGAGCGTGATGGGGCATACATAGCCTTGTCCGCCATGCATGGGAGTGACTTTTACATGTACGGTGTCGGGAGCGATAGCCATGATATAATCGGCAAACAGTTGCGAAATCTTATGGTGATCCTGATGCGGAACCAGCCGGCACGATACTTTGGCATAGGCTTTGGAAGGGAGTACGGTTTTGGAACCTTCGCCCGTATAGCCGCCCCAGATGCCGCATACATCGAAAGACGGACGGCAACTGTTACGCTCCAGCGTGCTGTACCCTTTTTCTCCGAAAAGGGCGTTTACGCCGATGGCTTTTTTGTATTTCTCCTCGTCGAACGGGATGCGCGCTATCATTTCACGTTCTGCCTGCGGTACTTCTTCCACATCATCGTAGAAGCCGGGAACGGTGATGCGTCCGTCGGCGTCCGTTACTTTGCTTATCATCCGGCAAAGTACATTGATGGGATTGGCTACCGCACCGCCGAAGTGTCCGGAGTGCAGGTCGCGGTTCGGGCCGGTCACTTCTATTTCCCAATAGGCAAGTCCGCGCAGGCCGGTAGTCAGTGAGGGGAGGTCTGCGCCCAGCATGCTGGTGTCGGAAACGAGGATTACATCGGCTTTCAACAGCTCTTTATGCTCTTGGCAGAAGCCCTCGAGGCTGGGTGAACCAATCTCTTCCTCTCCTTCAAAGATAAACTTTACGTTGTGTGTCAGCAGGTTGTTCTTTACCAGATATTCAAACGCTTTTACCTGAATGAAAGACTGTCCTTTATCATCGTCCGCGCCACGTGCCCAGATATGGCCGTCACGTACTTCCGGTTCAAAGGGGTTGCTTTTCCAAAGCTCCAGCGGTTCGGCGGGCATCACGTCGTAATGTGCGTATATTAATACTGTTTTAGCTTCCGGGTCTACAATCTTCTGTCCGAATACGATAGGATTGCCCGCAGAAGGCATTACCAACACTTCGTCCGCGCCCGCTGCGAGCAGCAGTTGGGCCCAGCGTTCTGCGCATGCCAGCATATCGTCGTGATGTTCGGGTTTGGCACTGATACTGGGAATACGGATAAGGCTGAACAGGTCTTCCAACATCCTGGACTCGTTCTCTGCAATATATTTCTTTATTTCCATATAATGTAAAGCGGTATTTATTATAATTGCGTAGTACGGTCAATCAAGTAGAAATCGAGCAGGGTCATGGCGGCCATGGCTTCTACGATAGGCACGGCACGGGGCAGTACACAGGGGTCGTGGCGTCCGCGGGCTTTGAGTGTGGTGTCTATGCCGTTCATATTTACGGTATGCTGCTCCATGAGTACGGTGGCCACAGGCTTGAAAGCTACGCGGAAGTAGATGTCCTGTCCGTTACTGATGCCGCCTTGAATACCGCCGGAGTGGTTGGTATGCGTTTCGATGCGTCCGTTGTTATTAAAGAACACGTCGTTTTGTTCGGAACCTTTCATCTTCAAACCCTTGAATCCTTCGCCGTATTCAAATGCCTTTGCGGCATTGATACTGAGCATGCCGGCAGCAAGGGCTGATTGCAGTTTACCGTAAATGGGTTGTCCCAGTCCGATGGGGCATCCTTTGATTACGCAAGTCACCACGCCGCCAATGGTATCGCCTTCGCCCTTTATCTTGAAGATAAGCTCTTCCATTTCTTTCGCTTTCTCCGGGTCGGGGCAGCGTACCGGATTGGTTTCAATCAGGTCGAGATCGTAAGCGGTATAGTTTTCTTCCAGCTTGATGGGGCCTACCTGTGAAGTATATGCTGTGATGCGGATGCCAAGCTGTTTCAAAGCCAACTTGGCCAAAGCTCCCGCTACAACACGCGAAATGGTCTCGCGCGCCGATGAACGTCCGCCGCCACGGTGGTCGCGTATTCCGTATTTTACATTATATGTATAGTCGGCGTGCGAGGGACGGTATACTTCTTTCAGATTGTTATAATCGTTAGAGTGCTGGTTCTCGTTCCATACGATGAATCCGATGGGGCATCCGGTAGATTTACCTTCGAAAATGCCGGATAGGAATTCTACTTTATCAGATTCTTTTCGTGAGGTAGTGATACGTGATTGTCCCGGACGGCGACGGTCGAGCTCCGATTGCACGAAGTCCATATCGATGGTAATTCCTGCGGGGAATCCATCTATTACGCCGCCTATGCCTTTACCATGTGATTCTCCGAAACTGGTAAGACGGAGAATATTGCCGAATGAGTTGAACATATCAATTGCTTTAAGAGTTTATAATGAGGTTAATGCGCCAATTTGCCTTGCTATAAGAGGCTTTGACTTTTTAAAGGTAACAATTTTTTTTGTAAAACGTTTCAAAAATGACAATAAATCTTTTATTTCCGGGCTTTTGGTTACGCCGATTATCGGTTCAAAGCATGGATTCCGCCTTAAAATACATAGAAGTATTTAAGAATGTGAAGAAACTTTATAATTGTTCCTATCTGAAAAAAGGAACATCTATTTTATAGAAAAGACCTTGTTTAAAGGTTTTAAAAACTGTTATTTTGTGCCCTTGATAAAAAAGAGAGTATTATGTATCCCCTAACTATATGGGGAATTTATTAACTAAACAAGTACTTAGTATGAAGAAAAATTTGTTTTATTTATTTGCATTGATCTGTTCAATGAGTTTGTTTACTGCTTGTAGCGACGATGATGACGCACCGGATTACTCTAAAGTCATCGAAAGCGAAATAGCAGGTAATTATAAAGGATCCCTTACTGTGACAGTAGAGGGAACTACGATGCCCTCCGAGCCCCAAAAGATTAAGATTGAAAAGGCAAGTCCTTCCGCTATAAATCTTTCTTTGGCTGATTTTAGCTTTATGGGAATTGCTATCGGAGATGTGGAATTGAAGAATTGCGCTTTGTCTCAAAATGGTGATACTTATACATTTACCGGTACTCAGGAATTAAAGGTTGATGCCTTGTCTTGTACAATTAATGCCAAAGGTACTGTTACAAACGGTGCTGTAAAGGTTGATATGGATATTGATGCTACTGTAGGCGGTTTGAAGCAGAGTGTAAAAGTTATATACGAAGGTACTCGCTTGACAGGTTCTGAAAGCAGTGAGGCTAAGATTAAAACTTTCTCTTTTGATATGTCTAATGAAGCAAATGCGATTGTTATTGAACAACCTGTCATTAATGATGATAATACAATTACATTTAGAGTAGATGAGGCTGCGGTAGAAGCTGATGCGAATGTATTGAAAACTTTAGTTCCTACTTTCATTGTTTCTGATAAAGCAACTGCTTCAGTTGAAAGTGGTAAGACTATGAATCTTTCACAGGATGTAACTATTACTGTGACGGCAGAAGATGGCACTGCGGTAGAGTATGTTGTGAAAACTCCAGTTAAAGTAAAGTTGACAGCTATAAAGTATAATTTAAACTCTTGGACAACGGACTTATTTTTAGGACAAATAGTTTATCCTACTCCATCTGAAGAAGGATTAGCTACTTCAAATGGGGGAGCTGGCTTTTTTAATGGAGGAGAACCGAAATTAGGCTTTCCTGTTGTGGAGGAGGTAAATGGATTTGAAGGACATGCCGCTAAGCTAATAACCTTGGATTCAAGGACGTATATGGATGGAGTAGCCCCTATTACGTCAGGCTCTTTATTTACAGGTAGTTTTGAATTTGATTTTATGACAGCTCTGTCAAATCCGCTGTTACTGATAAAGTTTGGTATTCCATATGCTCAAAAACCTTTGTTTTTTAAGGGAGTATATACTTATAAAGCAGGGGACAACTATATAGATGGCTCTGATAAAGAAAATGTAAAAGACAACTTGGATGTTATTGATGAATGTTCTATTCAGGCGGTATTATATGAGGTACAAAAAGACGAGAATGGTAGCAATATTCCTCTGACCGGGGTGGATATAAATGAATCAGAACGCCGTGTTGCTGTTGCTTTACTACAAGATGGTTCTGAAAAGGCTGAGTGGACTTCTTTTAATATTCCGTTTAAGTATCTTGATGGTAAATCTTATGAAGAAGGAAAAGAGTATATGATAGCTATTGTGTGTTCTTCAAGTAAAGATGGTGATAAATTTAAGGGTGCTGTAAATAGTACTCTTATTGTAGATGAGTTAGAAATTATCGGTGAATGATAATATTATAATTTAGATATTTGAAAAGGGGCTATCCGACTTTTTGGACAGCCCCTTTACTTATGATTGTTATTACTCGATAATTCCTTTTTAAAATATGTTATTATGAAAAGTGACGAGTAATGAGGAAAATAAGAAATTCTTGTTTAGAATGCATATCCGAATCCTAAATTCAGATAAATGGGGTACATGTTAAACGTTATCGTATCAAAATCTTTCTGGAAGATATTATTCAATCCCCATGTCAGGTCGGCATGGACGGTAAGGTGTTTGAATGCTTTCCATTCTCCACCGAGTTGTAAGCCCCATTGAAATTTTCTTAAATCATTGGAGAAGTCATAAGTCGCAATACTTTCACCTGTGAATTCCACTTTTGAACCTGTTTGGTCGGGAGTACGCAGATGTCCTTCGTAAACGTGTCCGGAGAAGTTACCTTCCAGCAGATAGGAGAAATAGGGACCGGCGGACAATATCCAGCGTTTGCTGATATGGTAGTTTGCCAAAATAGGAATCGTCAGATAAGAGTTCTTCACTTTGGTCTTGACACCGCCTGTCCAAAGACCTGCCAATTCTCCACCGTTGGTGTTGATGATTTTCATACCGTAGTTCTTTACGGTGGCTTCGGTAGTCATATTTTTATTCTCTAACCGCAGGCCTAATGTAAGTCCCCACTTCTTGTCTTTGTCAAACCACTTGGTGGCATTACCCTCGATGGCAATGGCTATACCCGGTGCGTAACTGTCTATTTTACGTATCTCTTTAGGCAGAGGGATGGGGGATGTACCGCCGATGTTGAATCCGGCCTTTATACCGTATTCCCAACCATGCAGATAGGAGTTGATAAGACTTTTGTTTCTTTCTTCTTGTGCCTGTACGCCGGTAACCATTGCCAGCAGAACGGCTATGATGCAAATAAAATGATACTTTTTCATACTTTATATTAGTTGTCTTGGCTTATAAGTTCTAATTCGTCTACATACAATGTACTGCCAACAGCTCCTTTGAAGTAAGCGCCGTCTACACTGGAAGAAAGGACAATACTTAATTTGTATTTACCATTCTGCAATTTGCCGGTATCGATACTTTTACCGTTTACCGCTTCAAAAGGCAAGTCGAATGCTGTCCATGTATCGGTTTCTTTAGCATCTGCTTCTTTGATACGGGCGATAGACACAAGTTTGCCGGAAGTCAAATCTAAGCTATTACCGCCATCCAGCATGAAAGTGTTATCATCAGCTTCATATAGTATGGCATAAATATCGAAACGGTCTTTTTTGTCTTTCTGGACGACGCCTTCATCGGTATAAACCTCTCCGGCTTTGAACTTATAGTAGCCTTTTAAAGATACGGGACGCTTATAATATTGTATACCGAATTTAGTGGCGCGTAACGGGTCTTTTAAAGCATTCGCCAGGTCGAAAGAACCGATAAACAGGTTCCCTGCCGCGATATACATTTTCACCATGGCACCGAAACTGCCGGTGTCGCAGGTTGTCAGCTTTAATCCTTTGCCGCAATAGCCGTCGGTGATTTGCTGGGTAGGATAACCGGTACGGCCGTCGGCCATGCTGGTTAGCTTGAAACCGGGGTTGCCGCTTGACCATTGCAGAACGCGTGACACGCTGGTTGAAGTTCCGGGTTCGAATTCATAAAGAATATCGTATTCGGTATTGTTCGATGGAAGTAATTCCTCAAAATGAAAAGAACCGGGAACCTCGGTCGGTATAATCTTTACGGTATAAGTAGAGTGCCATTCGCCGTCTTCGGAAGTTACGGTAAAGGTACGTGAGCGCGACTCGTTGCTGAAGTCATAGGTATTCATTATGTCGTCCGGATAATGTTGGTCTGCGCTGAGCGTCGCACCGGCAGGCAATGTAAACGACAGTTGTTGTTTCGATAAATTCGCTCCTTTGTGCACATATATATTTATTTCTTTCGAGTCACTGTTGATGTGAGCTAATTGTACATCCGCGCCCGTACAGGCATCAATGGCTGCTTCGGAGTTAAGCGCTTCATCCTGTATACAGGACGAGACGGCTAAGGCAAGCATGAGGGCAGTAGTCCACTTCTTAAAGTTCATATACTTCTTTTTTGAAAGTTGATAATTTGATATAGTTTAGTGAGTTGCAAAAATACGCTATTATTTTGTAATAACAGATTCAAGATGAAAAAAGTGCGATAAAGTCTGTTATTTATTTGTTATTCCGTCTATCTTTGCATAAATATCGAATAAAATATATGTCTATAATATGACTGAAACAGAAAGGAAGCAGATTATTGCCTTGGTGCAGCGTGAAGTAGTTCCTGCCATTGGATGTACGGAACCTATCGCCGTTGCTTTATGTGTGGCAAAAGCAACCGAAACCTTGGGCGCAAAGCCGGAAAAGATAGATGTCCTGTTGAGCGCCAATATTCTGAAAAACGCAATGGGTGTCGGGATTCCCGGTACGGGCATGATCGGGTTGCCTATCGCCGTAGCTTTGGGAGCGTTAATCGGTAAATCGGAATATCAACTGGAAGTGCTGAAAGACAGTAACCCTGATGCCGTGAACGAGGGAAAGCGGTTTATCGGTGAAAAGCGTATTAATATATCCCTGAAAGAGGATATTACGGAGAAACTCTATATCGAAGTCTGTTGCGAGGTGGCGGGAAACAAGGCTACCGCCATTATAGCCGGAGGTCATACCACCTTTATATATATAGCCCGTAACGATGATGTCTTTTTAAATAAGCAAAATACAAGTTGCGGAGAGACGGAAGAGCAAACCGTAGATTTGACCTTGAGAAAAGTGTACGACTTTGCCATGAATGCTCCATTGGACGAAATTCGTTTCATTCTCGAGACTGCCCGTTTGAATAAAGCCGCTGCCGAACGGTCTTTCGACGGGAATTACGGTCACGGACTGGGCAGGATGCTGCGTGGTACTTATGAACATAAGATATTGGGTGATAGCGTGTTCTCCCATATCCTCTCGTATACGTCCGGTGCATGCGATGCCCGTATGGCAGGTGCCATGATACCGGTAATGAGTAATTCGGGAAGTGGAAATCAGGGTATCTCCGCTACATTACCTGTTCTTGTCTATGCCGAGGAGAATGGTAAATCGGAAGAAGAACTGATTCGCGCCCTGATGCTTAGTCATCTGACCGTGATTTATATCAAACAAAGTCTGGGACGCCTGTCCGCCCTGTGCGGTTGCGTGGTAGCTGCCACAGGCTCCAGTTGCGGTATTACCTGGCTGATGGGCGGTACTTACGAACAGGTAGCCTTTGCTGTTCAGAATATGATTGCCAACCTTACCGGAATGATTTGTGACGGCGCCAAGCCCAGTTGTGCTTTGAAAGTAACTACCGGTGTTTCTACCGCCGTTCTTTCCGCCATCATGGCAATGGAAAATCGTTGTGTCACTTCTGTTGAAGGAATTATTGATGAAGATGTAGACCAAAGTATCCGTAACCTGACAAAGATAGGCTCTAAAGGAATGGATGAAACGGATAGACTGGTACTGGAGATAATGACGAATAAAAATTGAGAATTGAGAATTAAAAATTGAGAAATAAATGCTGCGCTATATGCTGCATAGTATTTCTCAATTTTTAATTCTCAATTCTCAATTTATCAATGGCAGCATCCGTCTCCACATTCATGGTCGCCGCATCCGCCGCCGCAGTCTCCACAGTCGCATCCGCCACTGCATCCGCCGCCACTCATCATGCGTGCCATTTCTGACAATTCATCGTTGGTAGCCGGACGGTTTTCTGTGATTTCACCTACAAAGTTCAAGTCGCAACCTGCCAAGGGATGATTCATGTCCATTACTACTACATCGTCTTTTACTTCTACTACACTTCCGTTGATGCGTTGACCTTCTGAGGTCATCAAAGGAATTACAGCACCTTCTACTACACGTTCGCTATCGAACTTACCTTCTATCTCGAAAATATTCTTCGGGAGATCGATAACGTGCTCGTCGTCATATTCGCCGTAAGCCTCTTCGGCTTTGATTGTAAAGTCGAACTTGTCGCCTTTCTTCAAATCTTTCACTTGGTTCTCGAAAGACTCCAATGTCAGGCCTAAACCGGAGATGAATTGGAACGGATGTTCTGCAGGAGCTTCTTCTGTGAATTCTTTTTCTCCGTTTTCGATTGTGTACAACTTATATGCTAAGGTGATGTACTTGTTTTCTACTGTTTCCATTAATTTTGTTATTTCTATTGGTAAATACTGTTTTTGTCTTTACAGTGTGCAAAGATACGAATATTTTGCTTCGAGAGGGGGAAGCGTCCCGGTAATTTTCAGATTATTAAGTGCTTTGTAATTGATTAATACCTTCCTCTGAAAGCGTCCGAATGGTTTTATCTGAAACTAATAAGTGATAAAATAAGATTTTAAGGCACGGTTTCCTTACGATTATTCATGTTTATATCTTTTTTTTCTTCAATTTGTTTGGAGTTTATAAAAAAGCACTTACCTTTGCAGCATATTTATATGAAATAACAAATAAAAGAACAATAAAGATACTTTAGTTATGAATTTGCATACATCTATTAACCTGGCAGTCCTGCATATTATTCGCGTCGTGGTGGTGGCATCAAGAGCGTGAGAAAGGTTGTGTATGTATTCGTACGGTAAAGATATTTATAATAAGCCTTTCTCATTATGGTGAGAAAGGCTTTTTTCATAAAAGGAGACAGATAAGATGAAACATCAGTTACGCAGTTCGTTCAGTACACAAGGCCGCCGTATGGCAGGTGCCCGCGCATTGTGGGCGGCCAACGGTATGAAGAAAGAACAGATGGGTAAGCCCATAATCGCGATAGTCAATTCTTTTACCCAGTTTGTACCGGGGCATGTGCATCTGCATGAAATAGGTCAGTTTGTAAAGGCAGAGATAGAAAAGCAAGGTTGCTTTGCCGCCGAATTCAATACGATTGCCATTGATGACGGTATTGCGATGGGGCATGACGGTATGCTGTATTCATTGCCTTCACGCGATATTATAGCCGACAGTGTGGAGTATATGGTGAATGCGCATAAGGCGGATGCCATGGTCTGCATCAGCAATTGCGACAAGATTACTCCGGGTATGCTCATGGCTGCGATGAGGCTGAACATCCCTACGGTATTCGTTTCCGGAGGTCCTATGGAAGCAGGAGAATGGAACGGACAGCACCTCGATTTGATTGATGCTATGATTAAGTCGGCTGATGAGAGCGTGAGTGACAATGAGGTTGCCAAGATTGAACAGCACGCTTGTCCCACTTGCGGATGTTGCTCGGGTATGTTTACCGCCAATTCCATGAACTGTCTGAACGAAGCTATCGGGTTGGCGCTTCCGGGTAATGGTACGATTGTGGCTACTCATGAAAATCGTAAGGAACTGTTTAAAGATGCCGCCAAACTGATTGTTGAAAACGCTTATAAGTATTACGAGGAAGGAGATGAAAGCGTACTTCCCCGCAGCATTGCCACTCGTGAAGCTTTTCTGAATGCCATGACATTGGATATTGCAATGGGCGGTTCTACCAATACGGTGCTTCATTTGCTGGCGGTAGCCCATGAAGCCGGAGCGGATTTCACGATGGATGATATCGATATGTTGTCTCGTAAGACTCCTTGCTTGTGTAAAGTAGCTCCCAATACCCAGAAATATCATGTACAGGATGTAAATCGTGCCGGCGGTATCGTTGCCATTATGGGCGAACTTGCCAAAGGCGGCTTGGTGGATACGAATGTACGCCGTGTAGACGGAATGACGTTGGCTGAGGAAATAGACCAGTATTGCATCACCGGCCCGAATGTTTGTAAGGAAGCAATCAAGAAATATTCCAGTGCTGCTGCCGGAAAGTTCAATCTGGTACTCGGTTCGCAGGATGCTTATTATAAGGAATTAGACACAGACCGTGCCGAAGGTTGTATCCGTGACCTGCAGCATGCTTATAGCAAGGACGGCGGATTGGCTGTACTGAAAGGAAATATAGCGCAGGACGGTTGCGTGGTCAAGACTGCCGGAGTGGACGAAAGTATATGGAAGTTTACCGGTCCTGCCAAAGTTTTTGATTCACAGGAAGCTGCCTGTGACGGTATTTTGGGTGGAAAGGTTGTCAGCGGCGATGTTGTCGTTATCACTCATGAAGGTCCGAAAGGCGGTCCGGGTATGCAGGAAATGCTTTATCCTACTTCTTATATCAAATCCCGTCATTTAGGTAAGGAGTGCGCGTTGATTACCGACGGACGCTTTAGTGGCGGTACTTCCGGGCTGAGCATCGGACATATCTCTCCTGAAGCTGCTGCGGGTGGTAATATCGGTAAGATTCAGGACGGTGACATCATCGAAATAGATATACCGAACCGCTCTATTAATGTGAAGCTGACGGATGAAGAGTTGGCTGCCCGTCCTATGACACCGGTAACCCGAGACCGCCAAGTGTCGAAAGCGTTGAAAGCGTATGCCAGTATGGTAAGTTCGGCAGATAAAGGGGCTGTAAGGCTGATAGAATAATTTAGGAATCCGTGCCCGAAAACAATAATAAATAGATATGGAAAACTTAATAACAGGCGCAGAAGCGTTGATGCGCTCTCTGGAACATCAGGGAGTAAAGACCATTTTCGGTTATCCGGGTGGCAGCATCATGCCGGTATTCGATGCCTTATACGACCACCGAGAGAATCTGAATCATATCCTTGTTCGCCATGAACAGGGGGCTACTCATGCAGCACAAGGCTTTGCACGTGTATCGGGCGAGGTCGGCGTATGTCTGGTCACGAGCGGTCCGGGTGCAACAAATACCATTACAGGTATTGCGGATGCCATGATAGACAGTACACCGATCGTTGTCATTGCCGGACAGGTCGCTACGGGATTTCTCGGAACAGACGCCTTTCAAGAGGTGGATTTGGTAGGCATTACACAACCTATCACGAAGTGGAGTTACCAGATTCGTCGTGCGGAAGACGTTGCATGGGCTGTGGCCCGCGCTTTCTATATTGCACAGAGCGGACGTCCCGGTCCGGTTGTACTGGACTTTGCCAAAAATGCCCAAGTGGATAAGACGGAATATACTCCTACCAAAGTGGATTATGTACGCAGTTATCTTCCGGTACCCGAAATGGAACAGGAAGCCATACAACAGGCTGCAGATTTGATAAATGAGGCGGAGCGTCCGTTGGTGTTGGTGGGACAAGGTGTAGAGCTCGGCAATGCGCAGAACGAATTACGCGTTTTCATTGAAAAAGCGGGTATGCCTGCCGGTTGTACTTTGCTGGGACTTTCCGCATTACCTACGGACCATCCACTGAATAAAGGTATGTTGGGTATGCACGGTAATCTGGGTCCGAATATCAATACCAATAAATGCGATGTGCTGATTGCGGTGGGTATGCGCTTTGATGACCGTGTTACGGGTAAAATATCTACTTATGCGTCACAAGCAAAAGTAATTCATTTCGATATCGATCCTGCGGAGATAGATAAGAATGTAAAAACGGATGTGGCTGTATTGGGTGACTGTAAAGATACTCTTGCCGCAGTAACCGAATTGCTGAAACCTGCCGAACATAAAGAGTGGTTGGAAAGTTTCCTGCCCTACGAACAGATGGAGGAGGAGAAAGTAATCCGTCCCGAGCTGCATCCGACAGGTGATACATTGAGCATGGGAGAAGTAGTGCGTGCCGTTAGTGAGGCCACGAATAACGAGGCTGTTTTGGTAACGGATGTAGGCCAGAACCAGATGATGTCCGCTCGTTATTTTAAATATAGCAGGGAACGCAGTATTGTCACTTCCGGTGGTTTGGGCACAATGGGCTTCGGTCTTCCTGCCGCTATCGGTGCAACTTTCGGACGCCCCGACCGTACGGTTTGTGTCTTTATGGGTGATGGCGGTTTGCAGATGAACTTGCAGGAACTGGGTACGGTAATGGAGCAGAAAGCTCCCGTTAAGATGATTTTGCTGAACAATAACTTCCTCGGTAATGTTCGTCAATGGCAGGCTATGTTCTTCAATCACCGTTATTCGTTTACTCCAATGATGAACCCTGACTATATGAAGATCGCTTCCGCATACGAAATTCCGGCACGTCGGGTATTTACCCGCGAAGAGCTGATGAAAGCCATTGATGAGATGATTGCGGCAGACGGCCCGTTCCTGTTGGAAGCTTGCGTAGAAGAAGAAGGAAATGTTATGCCGATGACACCTCCGGGTGGCTCTGTGAATCAGATGTTGCTGGAATGCTAATATAAATGAAGAATTGAGAATTAAGAATGAAGAATTCCGGGATGTTTCTCTTTTATTCTACATTCTTCATTAAGGAGATATATACAAAATGTAATTCTTCATTTTTCATTCTTAATTAAAAAAGGTATGGACAAGACATTATATACAATTATCGTTCATTCGGAGAACTTTGCAGGTTTGCTGAATCAGGTAACGGCGGTATTTACCCGTCGACAAATCAATATCGAGAGTTTGAACGTTTCGGCATCCTCCATCAAGGGGGTACATAAATATACCATTACAGCTTGGACGGACAAGGATACTATCGAGAAGGTGACAAAACAAATCACCAAAAAGATAGATGTGCTGCAGGCGCACTATTTTACGGATGATGAAATCTATCAGCATGAGATCGCGCTTTACAAGATAACGACTCCCACCTTGGAGGAGAAGCCGGAAGTATCTAAAATTATCCGTAAATACAATGCGCGTATCGTGGAGGTAAATTCCGTATTCTCTATTGTAGAGAAGAACGGCATGAGTGAAGAGATAACCAATCTCTATGAGGAGCTTCGTGCGTTGGAGTGTGTGCTCCAGTTTGTACGTTCCGGCCGTGTGGCTATCACAACAAGTTGCTTTGAACGTGTAAACGAATATTTGGCGGATCGTGAAGCGAAATATCGCCGGAGTAAAGAACAACAAGAATAATGAGTGAGAATAACAAAATAGGAACTTATAGGTTTGTTGCGGAACCGTTTCATGTGGACTTTACCGGGCGCCTGACAATGGGTGTGCTTGGTAACCATCTGTTGAACTGTGCAGGGTTTCATGCTACGGAACGCGGTTTCGGTATCGCAACCTTGAATGAGGATAATTATACGTGGGTGTTGTCGCGTTTGGCTATCGAGTTGGACGAGATGCCGTATCAATACGAGGATTTCTCTATCCAGACTTGGGTGGAGAATGTATACCGCCTCTTTACCGACCGTAACTTTGCCATTATCAATAAAGATGGAAAGAAAATAGGGTATGCTCGTTCCGTATGGGCGATGATTAGTCTCAATACCCGTAAGCCTGCCGATTTGTTGGCTTTGCATGGCGGCAGTATCGTGGACTATGTGTGCGACGAACCTTGCCCCATTGAAAAACCTTCGCGCATAAAAGTGACTTCTATGGAACCGGCTTCTTCCCTGAATGCCAGATATAGCGATATTGATATTAACGGGCACGTAAACAGCATCCGTTATATCGAGCATATTCTTGATTTATTTCCGATAGAGTTGTATAAGGAGAGCCGTATCCGTCGTTTTGAAATGGCGTATGTAGCCGAGAGTTATTACGATGACGAGCTTACTTTTTATAAGGATTATGTCGGTGACGGCACGTATGATGTGGAAGTTAGAAAGAATGGTAACGAAGTGGTTTGTCGTTCTAAAGTGATATTTGTAGGAAAATAATTTATTAATCAATTAGTTGGCGTAAGCCATAAATAAAAATTAAAACAAAAAATGGCACAATTGAATTTTGGCGGTGTTATTGAAAATGTAATGACCCGCGAAGAATTTCCTTTGGAAAAAGCACGTGAGATTTTAAAGGATGAAACAATCGCAGTTATCGGTTACGGTGTACAAGGTCCCGGTCAGGCTTGTAACCTGCGCGACAATGGTTTCAATGTAATCGTAGGCCAGCGTCAGGGTAAGACTTATGAAAAAGCTGTTGCAGACGGATGGGTTCCGGGTGAAACTCTGTTCAGCATTGAAGATGCTTGCCAAAAAGGTACTATTATTATGTGTCTTTTGTCTGATGCAGCCGTAATGTCCGTATGGCCTACCATGAAACCGTTCCTGACACCCGGAAAGGCTCTTTACTTCTCTCATGGTTTTGCTATTACATGGAGCGATCGTACCGGTGTAGTTCCTCCTGCGGATATCGATGTTATCATGGTTGCTCCTAAAGGTTCGGGTACGTCATTGCGTACAATGTTCCTCGAAGGCCGCGGCTTGAATTCTTCTTACGCTATCTATCAGGATGCTACCGGCAAGGCTTTGGACAGAACGCTTGCGTTGGGTATCGGTATCGGTTCCGGTTATTTGTTTGAAACTACTTTCATCCGTGAAGCTACTTCAGACTTGACAGGTGAACGCGGCTCTTTGATGGGCGCTATCCAGGGATTACTGTTGGCTCAATACGAGGTTTTGCGTGAAAACGGCCATACTCCGTCGGAAGCTTTCAATGAAACGGTTGAAGAACTGACTCAGTCATTGATGCCGTTGTTTGCAAAGAATGGTATGGACTGGATGTACGCCAACTGTTCTACTACAGCTCAACGCGGTGCGTTGGATTGGATGACTCCGTTCCACGATGCTATCAAACCGGTTGTACAGAAATTGTATCAGAGCGTTAAGTCCGGTAACGAAGCTCAGATTTCTATTGACAGTAACTCTAAGCCTGATTATCGTGAGAAACTGAACGAAGAACTAAAAGCGTTGCGTGAAAGTGAAATGTGGCAGACTGCCGTAACGGTTCGTAAACTCCGTCCGGAAAATAACTGATTCCTGATATAAATCAGAGAATAATAAAAACCTCTTTCAATTTATGTTGAGAGAGGTTTTTTCATTACTTGTCATTAATAGTTCTTACATATTCAAGCAGCCTCTTATAGAAAGTGTGGTGGCTTAGCGTCGTTGCTTCTCCCAGGATAACCAACTTCATGCGCGCCCTTGTTATTGCTACATTCATTCTGCGTAAATCGTTCAGGAAACCGATTTGTCCTTCTTCATTGGCACGTACCAAACTGATAAAGATAACGTCACGTTCCTGCCCTTGAAACCCGTCAACGGTATTGACTGTTATCAAACTGCGGTAAGGACGTAATGAAGCGCTGCTTTTTATTTTTCCCCGCAAGTATTGTACTTGTGCCTTGTAGGGCGAGATTAGTCCGAAGTCGATTCGCTCCTCGAGAATGCGGCTACCGCCTATTCGTTGAATGTAAGCTTCCAGTTCTTTTAGTAATAAGTGGGCTTCCTCTTTGTTGATACGTCCGAATGTTTCTCCGACAAATTCTTCCTTGAAATCCATTTCGGAGGTGTCAAGCCAAGTAATGGGTGTGTCCCAATCTAATATTCCCCGGTGGCGTATTTCGGGAGCCGCTTCCAGTGCTCCGTCATAAAACCAATCTGAGGAGAAACGCATGATATCCTCATGCATGCGATACTGCACTTTCAGTAAAGATACGACAGACGGTTTGTTGGCTACCACCTTTTCCATTAAAGTTTGTTCCAGTCCACTACGTGCGGCTTCATAACATTTGATGGTAGGAGGGAGCTGGCAGTGGTCTCCTGCCAACACTACCCGGTCTGCCTTACGGATGGCTATCCAACAAGCGGCTTCCAAAGCCTGGGCGGCTTCATCAATGAACAGTGTACCGAAACGGCGCCCGTTTAAAAGGCGATGATTGCTGCTTACAAGCGTAGAAGCGATGACATGGGCGCTATCGAACAGTTCGGCATTGATTTGTATTTCCAGTGTTGTGGCACGGTCGCGCAGACGGCTCATGCGGCTGCGTATTCCTTCGCGTTCATCGTAACTGCCGTGGCGGGCTTTACCGCCCAATTGCCGTAGTTCTTTACGGATACTCCATAATTCAGGATAAAGCGGATGGTTTTCAAAACGGCGTTCGTACGTAAAAGACAGCATTTTGTCATTGACACGTGTGGGGTTGCCGATTCGTAGAACGTTTACGCCTCTGTCCACCAACTTTTCGGAAATCCAATCGACAGCCATATTGCTTTGGGCGCATACCAATACTTGGGGTTCACGATGTAGAGTTTCGTAGATAGCTTCTACAAGCGTAGTGGTTTTTCCTGTTCCCGGGGGACCGTGTACGATGGCTGTATCGCGAGCGCATAATACTTTGTTTACGGCAGTTTCCTGAGTAGAATTCAACCAAGGGAAACGTACCGGGTAAAGTTCACGGAATCCGGCTCTGACCGTACCCAACAGAATATCCCGCAATTCTGCAAGACGATTGTCTTTTGCACGAAGGACATCTTCCAGCGCTTCGAACATCGTGCGGTAAGAGGTTTCGTCGAAATAAAGCTGAACTCCGAGATTATCGGCGGATTGTATATCCATGATAGTTCCCGCACCGGGCATAATCACTACCATGTATGCCTCGTTTGCATAACTGACGGTGGCTGTAAAGTTAAAGTAAGTGATTTTTCCATCGGCGGATTGGCGGAAGAAACAGACGGGACGTCCGAATTCAAAGTTATGTTCTATATCGGTATTCTCGGTATGTGTAATTTCTATTACTAATTGATTCAACGAATTATAGTAACTTCGACCCGGTGAGGCAGGATACCAGCAAAGTCCCCGTTTGATTTTTCGGGCGACACCCATATTCTCTGTCTGTCGTTTGAATTCTTCTTTTTCGTATTCGTATTCCATACGTAGCAGGAGTTGCTGCCGTTGGAGATGTATAATGGGACTGTTTGTATCTTGTTCTTTCATATCTGCAAAGGTAATAAATCTCAGTCTTTAGGGGAAGAAATGCTTTATTTTGTTAAACTTTTCCTTATTTTAATTTGTTTATTATATTAATTTGTAATCTTTACAATATTGAAAAACTAAAAAATAAGAGTGGTTATGGTATATGATTTAACAATGCTCAAAACGTTTTATGCACTTTATGAGAGGAAAATAGAACGTATTCGGACTATATTGCAACGTCCGTTGACTTTAGCGGAAAAAATTTTGTATGTTCATTTGTATGATGAGAAGAATGTGAAGAACTATAAACGCGGCGAAGACTATGTAAACTTTCGTCCCGACCGTGTGGCTATGCAGGATGCAACTGCGCAGATGGCTTTATTGCAGTTTATGAATGCCGGTCGTGATGAGGCGGCGGTTCCTTCGACCGTACATTGTGACCATTTGATTCAGGCTTACAAAGGGGCAAAAGAAGATATTGCCACTGCAACCAAAACGAACGAGGAAGTGTATAAGTTCCTTCGGGATGTTTCTTCCCGTTACGGTATCGGTTTCTGGCAACCCGGAGCAGGTATCATTCATCAAGTTGTGTTGGAAAACTATGCTTTTCCCGGTGGTATGATGGTAGGTACCGATTCTCATACTCCGAATGCCGGCGGTTTGGGTATGGTGGCTATCGGTGTAGGCGGTGCTGATGCGGTGGATGTAATGACCGGTATGGAATGGGAACTGAAAATGCCCCGCTTGATCGGTGTCCGTCTTACAGGAACATTAAACGGATGGGCGGCTCCTAAAGATGTTATTCTGAAGTTGGCGGGAATTCTGACAGTCAAAGGCGGAACGAATGCCATTATCGAATATTTCGGGCCGGGTACCGCTTCGCTTTCGGCTACCGGAAAGGCTACGATTTGTAATATGGGTGCGGAAGTAGGTGCCACTACCTCTCTTTTTCCTTATGACGAGCGTATGGCTGCTTATCTGAAAGCTACCGGACGTACGGAAGTGGCGGATATGGCTACTGCCGTTGCCGCAGGGCTTCGTGCCGATGACGAGGTGGTTGTAAATCCGGAGAAGTACTATGACCGTATTATCGACATAGACCTTTCTACATTGGAACCTTATATCAACGGACCGTTTACTCCGGATGCGGCTACGCCTATTTCTGAATTTTCCGAGAAAGTTTTAAAGAACGGTTATCCTCGTAAGATGGAAGTGGGGCTCATAGGTTCCTGTACCAATTCATCTTATCAGGATTTGAGTCGTGCGGTATCTTTGGCGCGTCAGGTAACGGCGAAACATTTACATGTGGCCGCTCCTTTGATTGTCAATCCGGGTTCGGAACGCATACGTGCGACAGCAGAGCGTGACGGTATGATTGACGCTTTTGAAAAAATAGGCGCTACAATTATGGCAAATGCCTGCGGACCTTGTATCGGACAGTGGAAGCGTGTGACTGATGATCCTACCCGCAAGAATTCTATCGTAACTTCTTTCAATCGGAATTTTGCCAAACGGGCGGACGGTAATCCGAATACATATGCGTTTGTAGCCTCTCCCGAACTGACCATGGCATTGACCATTGCCGGGGATTTGTGTTTTAATCCGCTGAAAGATACATTGGTGAATGCCGACGGTGAAAGGGTTAAGCTCTCCGAACCCGTAGGCGAAGAACTGCCTCCAAAGGGATTTACGGCAGGAAGTGAGGGATATACCGCACCTTCCAATGTAAAGGCGGATATTGTGGTAGAGCCTCAGTCACAGCGCTTACAACTCCTTACTCCTTTCCCTGCCTGGGATGGCGCAGACTTACTGAATATGCCTCTGTTGATTAAGACGCAGGGCAAGTGTACTACCGATCATATATCGATGGCAGGTCCGTGGCTCCGTTTTCGCGGACACTTGGAGAATATCTCGGATAATATGTTAATGGGTGCTGTCAATGCTTTCAACGGAGAAACAAATAAAGTATGGAATCGCTCTACAAACACGTACGGAACAGTTTCCGGTACGGCTAAATTGTATAAGTCGGAAGGGATTCCTTCCATTGTCGTTGCCGAAGAAAACTATGGTGAGGGTTCCAGTCGTGAGCATGCTGCTATGGAGCCTCGTTTTCTGAATGTACGTACTATCTTGGCTAAAAGCTTCGCGCGTATTCACGAGACGAATTTGAAGAAACAAGGTATGCTGGCGCTGACCTTTATTGATAAGGCGGATTATGATAAGATTCAGGAGCATGATTTACTGTCTGTTGTGGGCTTGAAGGATTTTGCTCCGGAACGTAACTTGACGGTGGTACTCCGTCACGAGGACGGAAGTCAAGAAAGTTTTGAAGTACAACATACGTATAATGAACAGCAGATAGGCTGGTTTCGTGCCGGTTCTGCATTAAATGCACGATAGAATATGGAAAAGATTACTGTACCTTTTATTACAGGTGACGGAGTAGGGGCGGAGATAACCCCGTCTATGCAGGCTGTTGTGAATACAGCTCTGAAAAAAGCTTATGGAGACAGCCGGAGTATCGAATGGAAAGAAGTGTTGGCGGGTGAGCGGGCATTTAATGAAGCGGGTTCCTGGTTACCGGAAGAAACGATGGAAGCATTCCGAACTTATAAGGTTGGTATTAAAGGTCCGCTGACTACCCCTATCGGCGGAGGCATCCGTTCGCTGAACGTGGCATTACGCCAAACGCTCGATTTGTATGTTTGTTTGCGTCCTGTGCGTTGGTATAAAGGCGTAGTCTCTCCGGTGAAAGAACCGCAGAAGGTAAATATGTGTGTATTTCGTGAGAATACGGAAGATATTTATGCAGGTATCGAATGGGAAGCCGGAACACCGGAAGCCGATAAGTTCTACCGTTTCTTGCATGATGAAATGGGTGTGACTAAAGTACGTTTTCCCGAAACTTCTTCTTTTGGTGTAAAACCTGTGTCTAAAGAAGGTACGGAGCGGTTGGTACGCGCAGCTTGCCTGTACGCACTCGAAAATAATCTGCCTTCTGTGACATTGGTGCACAAAGGCAACATTATGAAGTTCACCGAAGGCGGTTTCAAGAAATGGGGGTACGAAGTGGCGGAACGTGAATTTGGCAAAGAAATAGAGGACGGGCGTCTTGTTATCAAAGATTGTATAGCTGATGCTTTTTTGCAGAATACGCTGCTTATTCCCGAAGAATACTCGGTCATTGCAACACTGAACCTGAACGGTGATTACGTTTCCGACCAATTGGCTGCCATGGTGGGCGGTATCGGTATCGCTCCGGGCGCCAATATCAATTATAAGACAGGTCACGCTATTTTTGAAGCTACTCATGGTACGGCTCCAAATATTGCCGGAAAAGATGTTGTAAATCCATGTTCTATTATTCTTTCAGCGGTGATGATGCTTGAACTTCTGGGCTGGAAAGAAGCGGCTTTGCTAATAGAGAAAGCATTGGAGAATAGTTTTACGGAAGGTCGTGCCACTGCCGATTTAGCTCGCTTTATGCAGGGTGGTGTCTCATTGTCTACATCTGCTTTTACACGGGAAATTGTGGAAAGAATCGAAAAATAATAAAAAACATACATAATTATGAAGAAGGAATATTTGATTTACAAGCTCTCTGAGGACCTGAAAGAAGCGACCAGGATTGAGAACGAACTGTTCAAGAAGTTTGATGTAAAACGCGGCTTGCGTAATGAGGATGGAACGGGGGTATTGGTCGGATTGACCAAAATTGGTAATGTAGTAGGCTACGAACGTATTCCGGGCGGTGGGTTAAAGCCTATTCCGGGTAAATTATTCTATCGTGGTTACGACCTTGAGGATTTGGCGCATGCCATTCTTAAAGAAAAACGTTTCGGCTTTGAAGAGGTAGCCTATCTGTTGCTTTCCGGTCGCCTTCCCGATAAGGAAGAGTTGGTTTCCTTTCGCGAACTGATAAACGATAATATGCCGTTGGAACAGAAAACGAAGATGAATATCATTGAACTCGAGGGAAACAATATTATGAACATTCTGGCACGTAGTGTGCTTGAGATGTATCGTTTCGACCCGAATGCCGATGATACTTCCCGAGATAACCTGATGCGCCAAAGCATCGAACTGATTTCAAAGTTCCCAACTATCATAGCCTACGCCTTCAATATGCTTCGCCATGCCACTCATGGCCGTTCGTTGCACATCCGTCATCCACAGGAAAATCTTTCTCTCGCAGAAAACTTCTTGTATATGCTGAAAAAGGATTATACGGAACTGGATGCTCGTACTCTCGACCTGTTGCTGGTGTTGCAGGCAGAGCATGGCGGCGGTAACAACTCTACGTTTACTGTACGTGTAACTTCTTCTACCGGGACGGATACTTATTCTTCTATTGCAGCGGGTATCGGTTCTTTGAAAGGGCCGCTTCACGGCGGTGCCAATATTCAGGTTGCCGATATGTTCCACCATTTGCAGGAGAACATTCAGGATTGGACGAATGTGGATGAGATTGATACTTACTTTACCCGCATGCTGAACAAGGAGGTTTACAACAAGACGGGGCTGATATATGGTATCGGTCATGCCGTTTATACCATTTCCGATCCGCGTGCCATACTGTTGAAGGAACTTGCCCGTGACCTTGCTCGCGAGAAAAGTAAGGAACGTGAGTTCGCGTTCCTAGAACTGCTGGAAGAACGTGCTATCGAAGTCTTTGGACGTGTGAAGAATAACGGAAAGACCGTTTCGAGCAATGTTGATTTCTATTCCGGCTTTGTATATGAGATGATTGGCTTGCCGCAGGAAATCTTTACACCGCTGTTTGCTATGGCTCGTATCGTAGGTTGGTGTGCACACCGCAATGAGGAACTGAACTTCGAGGGTAAACGTATCATCCGCCCGGCGTACAAGAATGTATTGGATGATGTGACTTATATTCCTATCAAGAAGCGTTAGAATCCATTCAACAGATATAGGTATCGGATTGCCGAATTGTGTAAGGTATCGTTGCAACGATTAAGGAGTCGGACAGCGATACCTTATTCGTTCCACCATGGAGAAAGTTTCGTTCCACCACGGTGGAACGAAACTTTCTCCATGGTGGAACGAAATGTACACCGCGGTGGAACGAATAAACTTTAGTACCTTCAGGCTTACGTGTCCTCTCTTGTCAGTTTAGATTCTTGCAGGAAAACGGTTTGACTTTCATGAGTTTTCTTTATATTTGCAACACCTAAATGAAAGAGTATGAGCGAAGAAGGATTTCATGTATTCTTGGGAGTGATGAGTGCGACCGCGCTTTTTGTGTTCATCGCACTTTATTTTATCAAAGCGGGATACGGAATGTTCCGTACGGCATCATGGGGATATTCCATTAACAACAAGCTGGCATGGATGTTGATGGAAGCGCCGGTGTTCATCGTTATGTTCTGGCTGTGGGGCAGGAGCGGGACAGGCTTTGCTGTGCCGGTATATATTTTCTTCCTGTTATTCCAATTGCATTATTTCCAGCGTTCGTTTGTTTTTCCTTTTCTGCTGAAAGGGAAGAGCCGGATGCCGATAGCGATTATGGTTATGGGGATTGTATTCAATGTCCTGAATGGGATGATGCAGGCAGGCGGTTTGTTCTATTTTGCTCCCGAAGGACTGTATGCCGACGGCTGGGCTTATTGGTTGAGGCCGAATGCTTTGCCGGGAGCCTTGCTGTTTTTTGCGGGTATGTTCATCAATCTCCATTCCGATTATGTGGTACGGCATCTGCGCAAGCCGGGCGACACGAAGCATTATCTTCCGGCAAAGGGTCTTTACCGTTATGTCACTTCCGCCAACTATTTCGGTGAATTAGTGGAATGGACGGGGTTTGCCATACTTACCGCTTCACCCGCTGCATGGGTGTTTGTCTGGTGGACTTTTGCCAATCTTGTTCCCCGTGCCGATGCCATTTACCGTTATTATCGGGAAGAATTCGGCGATGAGGCGGTGGGAAAGCGCAAACGCATCATACCTTGTATCTATTGAGCGGTGGGTTATTGAAAGTTGATAAATCGTAAATCTGAAATCATAAATCATCACATGGAATCAAAATTATTCACACCGGTCACTTTCGGACCGCTGACTTTACGCAACCGTACCATCCGTTCGGCCGCTTTTGAGAGTATGTGTCCGGGCAATGCGCCTTCGGATATGCTGCTCGACTATCATCGCTCGGTCGCGGCGGGCGGTATCGGTATGACTACCGTGGCTTATGCCGCCGTTACCCGGAGCGGCCTTTCTTTTGACCGCCAGTTGTGGATGCGTCCTGAAATCATTCCGGGACTTCGCGAGCTGACTGATACGATACACGCGGAGGGCGCTGCTGCCGGCATTCAGTTGGGGCATTGCGGGAATATGTCGCATAAAAGTATTTGCGGATGTACTCCTGTCGGTGCAAGCGGTGGCTTTAACCTGTATTCACCCACTTTTGTACGAGGGCTGCGTGCCGATGAATTGCCGGAGATGGCGCGTGCCTACGGGCGTTCGGTGAATCTGGCGCGTGAGGCGGGGTTTGATGCTGTGGAAATCCATGCGGGGCATGGTTATCTTATCAGCCAGTTCCTTTCACCCTCTACCAATCATCGTAAAGATGAATTCGGCGGTTCGTTGCAGAACCGTATGCGTTTTATGGATATGGTAATGGAGGAGGTGATGAAGGCTGCCGGCAGTGATATGGCGGTACTTGTGAAGATGAACATGCGTGACGGATTCCGGGGTGGCATGGAGATGGACGAAACGATGCAGGTGGCCAAGCGTCTCGAACAGTCGGGAGCGCACGGGCTGGTGCTGAGCGGCGGGTTTGTAAGCAAAGCCCCTATGTATGTGATGCGTGGGGAAATGCCGATTCGCAGCATGACGCATTATATGACGTGCTGGTGGTTGAAGTACGGAGTACGCATGGCAGGTAAGTGGATGATACCCGCTGTGCCGTTTAAAGAAGCCTATTTCCTGGAAGATGCCTTGAAGTTCCGTGCGGAGTTGAAGATGCCGTTGATATACGTAGGCGGACTGGTGTCGCGTTCCAAAATAGACGAGGTTTTGGACGATGGTTTTGATGCCGTACAAATGGCGCGTGCGCTACTTAATGAACCGGGCTTTGTGAACCGTATGCGTGATGAGGAGAACGTGCGCTGTAATTGCAGGCATAGCAACTATTGTATAGCACGGATGTACTCCATTGAAATGGCTTGTCATCAGCATTTGGGCGAGGAGCTTCCGGCTTGCTTGAAGCGGGAGATTGAGAGAATAGAAGCGAAAGGGTGATTACCGTCTTCTTGGATTTTGTAATTTATAATTTGTAACAGATAAACGTGAAACTTGCTATCATAACCGGTGCAGACGGCGGTATGGGAACGGAAATAACGCGCGCTGTGGCTAAGGCCGGATATAAGATTATTATGGCTTGTTACCGTCCGGAAAAGGCGGAGAAGGTGAGGGAAATGTTGGTGCGAGATACAGGTAATCCGCATCTTGAGGTATTGGGCGTAGACTTGTCTTCGCTTGCGTCTGTGGCGGCTTTTGCCGAAACCGTTTTGAAACGTGGCGATGCTGTCAGTCTGCTGATGAATAATGCGGGGACGATGGAAACGTGCCGCCGTATCACGGAGGATGGTTTGGAACGTACGGTAAGCGTTAATTATGTCGCTCCTTATTTATTGACACGCAAGCTTCTTCCTCTGATGGGAGAGGGAAGCCGTATCGTTAATATGGTATCTTGTACCTATGCTGTCGGATGTCTCGACTTTCCCGATTTCTTTCTTCGGGGAAGGAAAGGAGGCTTCTGGCGTATTCCTGTGTACAGTAATACGAAACTGGCGCTGACTTTGTTTACTCTTAATCTGGCTGCCCGTCTTAAAGAAAAAGGCATTGTGGTTAATGCGGCTGACCCGGGCATTGTTTCCACCAATATCATAACGATGCACATGTGGTTCGACCCGTTGACGGATATTCTTTTCCGTCCTTTCATCCGTACTCCCGGGAAAGGGGCCGCAACGGCTGTTCATCTGCTGCTGGATGAGGATGCGGGAAAACGTACGGGTACTCTGAATGTAAGTTGCCGTCCGAAACCGCTTTCCGGAAAGTTCACCGACCATGTGCAGATGCAGGAGTTGTGGGACAGTACGGAGAGGATTGTGGAGAAGTGGTTATAATGCAAAAGGCGCGAGAGTGGAATCTTGCGCCTTTTGCATTATATTTTACAGGTCTTTGTCAAATGGAAAGTGCTCTCAATACATTGACCAAGTCTTTTTTGATAGGCTTGTCGTTCTTGATGGCTTTTGTGAAAGGTACATAAACCACTTCATCATGGTCTATACCTATCATGACATTGCGCTGTCCTTCCATAATGGCATCTACTGCCGCCGCACCCAAACGGCTGGCAAGGATACGGTCGTGCGCCGTAGGACTGCCGCCACGTTGTAGATGGCCGAGAATTGTAACACGTACGTCGTATTGAGGATATTCGTTTTTCACACGTTCGGCATAGTGCATGGCGCCGCCGGTTAATTCGCTTTCGGCAACGAGTACGATACTGCTGTTCTTGGATTTGCGGAAACCGTTCTTGATGAACTCTTCCAGTTGGTCTACTTCGGTGCTGAATTCCGGGATAATGGCTGCCTCTGCTCCGGATGCGATAGCGCCGTTCAGGGCGAGGAAACCGGCGTCACGTCCCATAACTTCAACGAAGAAAAGACGTTCGTGTGAAGTTGCCGTATCGCGAATCTTGTCCACAGCACCCAGAATCGTATTCAAGGCGGTGTCATAGCCGATGGTTGTATCTGTGCCGTAAAGGTCGTTGTCGATAGTTCCCGGCAAGCCGATGCATGGTACGTCGAATTCCTGCGCGAAGATACGTGCGCCTGTCAAAGAACCGTCTCCACCGATAACTACCAAGGCGTCAATGCCTTCTTTCTTCATGTTGTCGTATGCAATCTGACGTCCTTCGGGAGTGGTGAATTCCTTGCAACGCGCTGTTTTCAGAATAGTACCGCCCAATTGGATGATATTGCTTACATTCTGGCTCTTGAATTCTTTGATTTCACCGGTTACCAAACCTTTGTAACCTCTATATATGCCTTTTACTTGAAGTCCGTTGTAAATAGCTGCGCGTGTCACCGCACGAATCGCCGCATTCATTCCCGGAGCGTCACCGCCCGATGTTAAAATACCGATACACTTAATTGTTCCCATAACAATCTCCTTGTTTAGTGTTAATAATTACCTTGAAAATCTGCTGGCAAAGATAACAAAAGCTTTTTAAATTCGTGATTTTATTGCCTTGGATATTTCTTCCATTAACCATTTGGGCGTGGAAGTCGCTCCACAGATGCCAATGGACTCTGCACCAATGAGTAACTGGTTGTCTATCTCTTCTGCACTGTCAATCAGATGTGAGTTCGGATTGACTTTCCTGCATTCGTTGAACAGGATTTTTCCATTGGAACTTTTCTTTCCGCTGACAAAAAACACCAAGTCGTGGGAAGCGGCGAATTTTCGGATATGAGGAATGCGGTTGGCAACTTGCCTGCATATGGTATCGTAATATTCGAAAGTAACGTCCGGAGATATATGTTCCTTTATATATTCCACTATCTTTTGGAACTCATCCAGTGATTTGGTGGTTTGGGAATAAAGACGGATGCTCTTGCTGAAATTTAAGCTTTTGGCTTCTTCAAGTTTTTCGATAACGATTGCTTTCCCTGTGGTTTGCCCTACCAATCCCAGTACCTCGGCATGCCCGTTTTTCCCGTATATGACGATTTGTTTTTCTTCATAATCTTCCTGAGTGTACTCCTGCTTGATTTTCTTTTGCAAGCGAAGAACTACCGGACAGGTGGCGTCGATTATTTCAATATTGTTACGTTTAGCGGTTATGTAGGTTTCGGGGGGCTCACCATGTGCCCGTAATAATACTTTAGCGTCGTGCAGGTGATTGAACTCCTCATGGTTGATGGTGATCAGCCCCATTGCTTTCAAACGTTCCACTTCACGGCTGTTATGTACAATGTCTCCCAAACAGTATAATGTTCCGCCTTTGGCCAATTCTTCTTCCGCTTTATTGATTGCGGTAACTACTCCGAAGCAGAAACCGGAACCTTCATCTATTTCAACTTTTGCCATATTGCAGGTTTTAGGATTATGATTTGCAAACCTTGTCGAATTGCTCGGCCAGCCATTCTTTTTGTTGAGAAATGGTCATGTGACTATTGTCCAGCAACAGCGCGTCATCGGCTTTGCGAAGCGGACTTACTTCTCTATTCTGGTCTATATAATCCCGTTGTCTCACATTTTCCAGAATTTCATCGAAACCTGCCTCTTCTCCTTTGGCTTTTAGCTCATCGTATCTGCGCTGTGCACGGATTTCGGGGGAGGCCGTTACAAAAATCTTAAGTTCGGCATCCGGAAATACGGTTGTGCCGATGTCGCGGCCGTCCATTACAATACCTTTGGCCTTTCCCATCGCCTGCTGCCGGGCCACCATCGCTTCACGTACAAAGTCGAGAGCGGCAATGGGGCTGACGCGGGAAGACACTTCCATTGTACGAATCTTTTTTTCTACATTGGCTCCGTTCAGATATGTGTCCGGGCGTCCCGTCTCCGGGTTCAGTTGGAAAGATATATGAATATCCTTAATTTGCTTTTTCAGTTTCTCCGTATCGATGTCGTTACCTGTGAATATACCGTTCTCTATACTATATAAAGTAACGGCACGATACATGGCTCCGCTGTCTATGTAAATATAACCTATTTCACGGGCAAGGTCTTTGGCCATGGTACTTTTTCCGCATGATGAAAAGCCGTCGATTGCGATTGTTATCTTTTTCATATGAAATGATTTTATACTATATTTATATAGAAAAACTCTTCCTTATAGAAAATTTTGAATGTTTCATCTAAAATTCTTGCCAAAGATACGGTATTTTTAAAATATCTCGTTACATTTGTGGCACAAAAGCTGATGAGGGCTTTTGAAGAATTAAAAAAATGAAAATGCACTGCTTATTGTGTAAAAAAACACAGCTAAGCAAGAACAATCGTGGGAAAAGTACTATATTTGCCACAAATGAGAAACACTAAAATTATATTATAAATTATGGAAATTAAAAAGACACCTAAGGCAGACTTGGAGAACAAAAAGTCAACTTGGCTGCTCGTCGGTTACGTGATTGTGCTCGCGTTTATGTTCATCGCATTCGAATGGACCAAACGTGATATCAAGATTGATACGAGCCAGGCTATTACCGACCTTGTATTTGAAGAGGAAATCATTCCTATTACGGAACAACCCGAGCAGGTAGCTCCTCCCCCTCCCGAAGCTCCTTCGATTGCAGAAACTTTGACAATCGTGGATGATGATGCCGATGTGGAAGAAACTACTATCGCTACATCCGAGGAAACCAATCAGGCTGTAGAAATCAAGTATGTTCCCGTAGCTGTTGAAGAGGAAGAGCCGGAAGAACAGACTATCTTCGAGGTAGTAGAGCAGATGCCGGAATTCCCTAACGGTGGCATGGCTGGCTTGATGCAGTATTTGAGCAAGAATATCAAATATCCTACTATCGCTCAGGAAAACGGAACTCAAGGCCGTGTAACCGTACAGTTCGTTGTTAACAGAGACGGTAGTATCGTAGATGCTAAAGTGCTTAGAGGTGTTGACCCGTATTTGGATAAGGAAGCTATCCGCGTGATTAGCTCAATGCCGAAATGGAAACCGGGTATGCAACGTGGTAAGGCAGTACGTGTGAAGTATACGGTGCCTGTAATGTTCCGATTGCAGTAATAAAATTATTTATAGCGTAAAGAGGCTGCCTAAAAGCAGCCTCTTTTCATTCTCCACCACTCCTAAATTGAAATACTTATGTTTACAGCTTCCGAGCTTCTCGAAAAAATAAATTCTCATATTGCGGATTTGCGATTTGTTCGCACCCCGAAGGGCTTGTATGATCCTATCACCTATGTTTTGTCAATGGGTGGGAAAAGAATTCGTCCCGTACTGATGTTGATGGCTTATAATCTTTATAAGGAAAATGTTGAACCTGCGTTCTCATCGGCAACAGGTATTGAAGTATATCATAATTATACATTGCTACATGATGACTTGATGGATCGTGCCGATAAACGTCGTGGAAAAGAAACCGTACATAAGGTATGGAATGATAATGCGGCTATTCTTTCGGGGGATGCAATGTTGGTATTGGCCTATCAGTTTATGGCGCAGTGTCCGGTAGAGCATTTGAAAGAAGTTATGGATTTATTCAGTCTGACCGCACTTGAAATATGCGAAGGACAGCAAATGGATATGGAGTTTGAACAACGGAATGATGTAAAAGAGGAAGAATATCTGGAGATGATTCGCCTGAAAACATCCGTGTTGTTGGCTGCGAGCTTGAAAATCGGTGCATTGTTGGGAGGAGCTTCTGCGGATGACGCGACACGTTTGTATGATTTCGGAATGAATATGGGAGTGGCTTTTCAGCTGAAAGATGACTTGTTGGATGTGTACGGTGATGCTGCTGTCTTTGGGAAAAATATCGGTGGAGATATTCTGTGTAATAAGAAAACCTATATGTTGATTAAAGCTTTGGAGCATGCGAGTCAGGAGCAGGCAAGCCGGTTACAACATTGGATAACTGTTGTGGATTTTAATCCAGCCGAGAAGATTACAGCTGTAACCGATTTGTATAATCAGATAGGGGTTAAAACTCTTTGTGAGAATAAAATAACGGAATACAGCAATAGGGCGATGGATAGTCTGGCGGCTGTGAATGTAGCGGATGAAAAGAAAAAAGAGCTTGAGAAGCTTATAAAAGAGCTGATGTACCGAGAAGTGTAATTGATATTAATCCGATTAGCAAATGCCTTATAGGAGATTACCAAATACAGACCAAGCAAGAATACGGGCGTTAAAGGCCGTAGTTGCGAAAGGTGATATATATAACGTATATGATTTGGCAGTGTCTTTAAAGACTCTTACGGATGCCCGGAACTTCTTGATGAAATTTGAAGCTGCACAGGCTTATTATGCGGAATGTTTTGAACGTCAGGCAAAAGCGGGACGTAAGCATCAGTCGAATGTAAAGATTGCCCGTCTTTATATTTCGCATTTCATTCAAGTCCTGAACCTGGCCGTGATTCGTTCGGAAGTGCGTACCGCTCATAAAGAATATTACGGATTGGATATTAAAAATCATAATGTTCCGGATTTATCTACAGAGACAGCCTTGGCGGAATGGGGACGTAAGGTCGTTGACGGTGAGAATAGACGTACTTCTCAAGGGGGGATTCCTATCTATAATCCTACCATTGCTAAAGTCAGAGTTCATTATGATATTTTTATGGAGAGTTATGAGAAACAGAAGAATTTGCAGGCTTTGACAGCTCGCAGTCTGGAAACTCTTGCTTCCATGCGAGACGAGGCCGATACTCTGATTTTAGATATCTGGAATCAGGTAGAACGGAAGTATGCCGAGGTGATGCCGAATGAAAAACGCTTGGATTTGTGTCGCGGCTATGGTTTGATTTATTATTACCGTACCGGTGAAAAAACGAAAGAAGAGATAGCGAAATGAGGTTAGTAGATTCACATTCCCACCTTTTCCTGGAAGAATTTCAATCTGATTTGCCGCAAGTAATGGAGCGTGCTCAGGCAGCGGGAGTAAGTCATATCTTTATGCCTAATATCGATAGTACGACCATAGAACCGATGCTTCGTGTTTGTTCGGACTATAAAGGTTATTGTTACCCGATGATGGGATTGCATCCGACATCTGTGAATGCCGATTATGAGAAAGAATTGGCCGTTGTGTCCGAATATTTGGCAATGCCGAATGACTATGTGGCAATTGGTGAAATCGGAATGGATCTGTATTGGGATAAAACATTTTTGAAGGAACAACAAATCGTTTTTGAGCAGCAGATACAATGGGCCTTGGAGTATAAGTTACCTATAGTCATTCATTGTCGTGAGGCATTCGATAATATATATAATGTGTTGAAACCTTATAAGGCCTCTCCTTTGGCAGGCGTCTTTCATAGCTTTACGGGAACATTGGAGGAGGCCCTTCGAATATTGGAGTTTTCTAATTTCCTTATTGGTATCAATGGTGTGGTAACATTCAAAAAATCGGGCTTACCGGAAGTTTTGCGAAATATTCCTTTGGAACGGATTGTTCTCGAAACCGATTCTCCCTATCTTACTCCTGTGCCGAATCGGGGGAAGAGAAACGAGAGCGCAAATGTAAAGGATACTCTGTTAAAAGTAGCGGAAATATACGGTAAGTCGCCTGAGGAGGTAGGTTGTATCACTTCTGAAAATGCCTTAAAAGTGTTTGGAATACTCAAATAACGTTTCAAAGATTTTAAAGTTTATTAATTTTGAGATTTTATTGAGGATAAAACTTTGAGAATGCTGTGGAAGAACAAAAAAAAGAATACATTTGTAGCTGAAAACGCTTGTGGTTCGCATTTTTTTTGTAATTTGCACCCGATTTCAAGGAAGGCGTAGATTGGAGAGATGCTCGAGTGGTTGAAGAGGCACGCCTGGAAAGCGTGTATACCCCTAAAGGGTATCCGGGGTTCGAATCCCCGTCTCTCCGCAAGATTTAAGATAAGAGAAAAACAATAAATAAACATAATAAGTAATTTAATTAATTAATCTTAAAAATTAGACACACAATGAAAAAGTTATTTGCAATTGTTGCTGTGATGGGAGTCTTAACATTTGGCTCAACTCAACTTGCTCAGGCTCAAGATGCTCCTGCAGCTGAACAAACTGAACAAGCAGCTGTAGCACCTGCTGCTGACGCTGCTGCTCCTGCCGCAATGGAAGCTGCAGAAGGTGGTATCCACAAAGAACTCAAAACTAAGTTTATTGAAGGTACTGCATCTTTCATGAGTTTGGTAGCTATCGCATTGGTTATCGGTCTTGCATTTTGTATTGAACGTATCATTTATTTGAGCTTGGCTGAAATCAACACAAAGAAATTCTTGGCTGCTATTGAAGCTGCTTTGGAAAAAGGTGACGTTGAAGCTGCTAAAGACATCGCACGTAACACTAGAGGTCCTATCGCTTCTATCTACTATCAAGGTCTGATGAGAATTGACCAAGGTATCGACGTAGTAGAAAAGTCAGTAGTTTCTTACGGTGGTGTACAAGCTGGTTACCTGGAAAAAGGTTGCTCTTGGATTACACTGTTCATCGCTATGGCTCCGTCTTTGGGATTCTTGGGTACTGTAATCGGTATGGTGCAGGCATTTGATAAGATCCAGCAGGTAGGTGATATCTCTCCGACGGTTGTAGCAGGTGGTATGAAGGTTGCCTTGATTACAACTATCTTCGGTTTGATCGTTGCCTTGATTCTGCAGGTATTCTATAACTACATCCTGGCTAAGATTGAAGCTTTGACCAGCGAAATGGAAGATTCTTCTATCTCTCTGTTGGATATGGTTATCAAATATGACTTGAAATACAAAAAATAAGTAAAATGGCTAAGTTATCATATAAAGTATCATACTACGTACTGTACGTAATGTTCGCTGCCATCTTGGTAGTGTTGGGCTTATTCTACTTCGGTGGAGATGCTCAAGGCGATGCAGTACTTATGAGCGTTGACTCTGAAATGTGGCAACCTGCCCAAACTGATGCCTTGATCTATTTGATGTATGGCCTGTTTGGTATAGCTGTCGTTGCTACAGTGGCTGCTTTCCTGTTCCAATTCGGAACTGCCTTGAAAGATAATCCCGGAACTGCATTAAAGTCTTTAATCGGTGTAATCGTATTGGTTGCTGTTGTTGTTATAGCATGGGCTATGGGTAGTGAAGAACCTCTCAATATCCCGGGTTATGATGGTACAGACAATGTTCCGTTCTGGTTGAAGATAACTGATATGTTCCTTTATTCTATCTATATTTTGTTTGCAGCAACAGTGCTTGCAATCATCTTTAGTAGTATTAAGAAGAAATTATCATAATCAATTGAGATAACTCAATTTAAAGAGTAATTACAATGGCAAAAGGAAAAAGAAAAGTTCCTGATATTAACTCAAGTTCTACGGCGGATATTGCTTTCCTGTTGTTAATCTTCTTCTTGATTACAACGTCTATGGATACTGACCGTGGTTTGGCAAGACGTTTGCCACCTCCACCGGAACAGAACCAGAAAAATGACGATATTAAGTTGAAAGAGCGCAACGTATTGCAAGTCTTCCTGAATATGAACGACCAGTTGATGTGCGGAAACGACTATATCACAACAGAACAGTTACGTGCTAAAGCAAAAGAATTTATTGCCAATCCGTATAATGATGAAGCCAAACCTGAGAAATATGCAAAAGATATTCCTTTCTTTGGCAACATGATGATTACAGAAAAGCATGTGGTTTCTTTGCGTTGTGACCGTGGCTCTTCTTATAAAGCATATCTTGCTGTACAAAATGAGTTGGTAGCGGCTTATAATGAGTTGCGTGATGAATTGGCTCAGGAAAAATGGCAAAAGAAATATGCTGAATTGAACGATGAGCAACAAAAGGCAATTCGTGATATTTATCCTCAGAAGATCTCTGAGGCAGAACCTAAAAAATACGGAGATAAGAAGTAATGGGAAAATTTAATAAGACTGGTAAAAAAGAAATGCCGGCGTTGAACACTTCTTCTCTGCCTGACCTTATCTTCACCCTGTTGTTCTTCTTTATGATTGTAACAACTATGCGTGAGGTAACATTGAAGGTTGAGTTTAAGGTTCCGCAAGCTACTGAGTTGGAAAAACTTGAAAAGAAGTCTTTGGTTACGTTTATCTATGTAGGAAAACCTACTGCTGAGTTCCGTAAGAAATTAGGTAATGAAAGCCGTATCCAGTTGAATGACAGCTATGCTGAAGTTGCTGCAATCCAAGACTATATTATTGGTGAACGTGCCAGTATGAAAGAAGAGGATCAGCCGCAAATGACAGTGTCTTTGAAAGTTGACCAAGATACAAAGATGGGTATCGTAACAGATATCAAAGAGGCTCTTCGTAAAGCTTATGCATTGAAGATTAACTATTCTGCGCAACCGCGTCAGTAAGAAGTTAATTCAGACAGTAATAAATAAAGGCCGCTTGTTACAAGCGGCCTTTATTTATTACTGTACATTGTATACTTCCCGATAAATACGTTCTTTTACGTATTCAAAATCCTTTTCACACTCCAGATTGCCATAAGCCATTAACAGCATGGGAAGATAGCCATCTCCGGGCTTATAGGGAGGTTGCATATACGGTTTCTCCCATAAGGTAAAGCCATGCCGTTTATAGAAATTAATACGGCGTATTGCCATTTCCTCTTCTGGTGCCTCTACTTCCAAAATGATAGGTTTGTTTATCTGTTGGCACAAATGGCTTAGAACATTCTTGCCATGACCGCCATTGCGTTGGGACGGATCGATAGCAAAGTGCTCTACATAATAGAAATGTCCGAAATCCCAGTATGTAATCAAACCGATTGGATTGTCATCATGGAGAATGATATTGCAATAAAAATGCGGTTTGGCATCTGTATAATTACGTAGTTCTGCCAATAAGCGATATTCTTCCGGAGGAAAAGAGGTTGTCATCAGTTTTTCCATGTAATCATACAAGGCTGTATCCGAAGTTGCGATACGTTGAAATTTAATCATAGGGTCAGTCTTTTGAAGTTTGATTATTGTTATTCGGTATAAAATTCGATTATTCTACGCAGGGCACGTTGGCACACGGGACAGAAAGCAGGGTATTCGTTGGTACGCATGCGGCAATCATCGGCAGGACGGTAAATGCCCTTTGCCGAATAGCCGCCACCCTCATACACTCCAATCGGATATTTCTCACTGTTACCGGTTGGAGTAGGGATGGGAGTATCTTTGGCAAGCATATCCTTCCATTTTGATGTAAAATTCACTTGCGTACTGATATTTTGTTCCCATGGTTCTACATCCAGAGGATAAGTATCTGTCATAACATCATTGTCATAGAAGTATTCATCGGCAAGTCCGCCGAAGCTATGTCCGAATTCATGTACCACTACCGGGCGGAACATCGGATGATGGGCCGTAGTGAGGGTATATGAGTTATAGATACCGCCACCGCCATATTCTTTTGTGTTAGCCAATATGATAATGTGTTCATAGGGTATTCCGGCTAAAGCATCATGAATTGTTTTTACGCGCGATGTAGTTAAATAACGATCGGAATAGAACGTACTGAAATGAGAACCGAAGGCGGTGTGTTTCCATTCGTTCAGCCTTGGTACGCTGACTCCGCTGTCGATGGAAGAGCTGGCTACAGCTACGATATTGAACCGCTCTTTCATAGATTTGAAAGGCTCATGCGCAAAAAGACTTTCACAGGCAATGCCGGCGTCTTCATAGAATGTCTGCATTTCTTGAGGAGTATATCCCTCTGCAAGAATGGCTACGTCAATACATTTTCCCGGGTTGCCATTTTGTAGCAGATACTTGTGCGGAGTGATATGCGAGATACCTTTTTGCGCTATTAAAACATCATCCGGGCGCACAATGTGCTTCATAGAGGCACGAACATTACGGCGTGGGTCGAGTAGGGTTATTTCTATTTCCACCGGCTGAAGCGGATAGGGAAGAAGGAACGTATTTTCAAATCCCTTGGTTATACTTTTGGCTTCATCGGTTTCCAGCCATTCCTGAAAGAGCGAAGAGAAGGATGTGGTATAAATAATCTTTCCATCGGCTATATTACGCATAACAATCTTTCCGTTGCCTTGCAATGGAAGCTCTGCCAGATGATGCTTTCGTCCTGCCCAGGCGGGAAGAGAAGATAATCCGTCCAGGCAGATACTTTGTTCGGATGCATTGCCGTTAAAGATATAATCTATACGAAGAGTTTTATCTGCAAAAAGGGCGGTGAAGACCTGTGCATAAATGGGCACGACAGTTATTAAACAGAGTAAGAGTACAATATACTTTTTCATATCCATTATAATTTAATCATTTCACAAAGATACGATTTTTGTCTGTATAACCCGGTATATGCGATTATTCTCTTTTTAGCAAGAAAAGTTATAATTCGTATTTTTATTGGAGAAAAAATGGCTAACTTTGCACATTGCCGTAGCGGAATACGGTGAAATCATTCATTTAATTAATTATTGAGATTAGAAATGGGACATCATCAATTGGATACTTTAGACGAGCAAATACTGCAGTTGATCGCCGATAATGCGCGCATTCCTTTCCTTGAAGTAGCCAGAGCCTGCAATGTCTCTGGAGCGGCTATTCACCAGCGCATCCAGAAACTCACCAATCTGGGAATATTGAAAGGCTCGGAATACGTTATAGATCCGGAGAAGATAGGATATGAAACTTGTGCATATATCGGAATCTATTTAAAAGATCCCGCTACTTTTGATGCCGTGACAAAAGCGTTGGAGGCTATTCCCGAAATCGTGGAGTGCCACTTTACTACAGGTAAGTACGATATGTTTATTAAACTGTATGCACGGAATAATCATCACCTGTTGAGCATTATTCATGATAAGCTGCAACCGTTGGGATTATCACGTACGGAAACGCTGATTTCATTCCATGAAGCGATTAAACGTCAGATGCCGATAGTAATAGACGATGAGGAAGAATAGTCCTATCGGCGGATATAATCGACAAAAGCATAAGGGCAGGGATGCTTCTCGTCTATCGGATGAGCATCCCTGCTTTTTTCTTGCCAGATTTCGAGGTCTACGTCCGGGAAGTAAGCGTCCGCCCGGGGAGCTTCAGCATCTATTTCAGTAAGACAGAGTGCATCTGCCAGAGGGAGCGCCTGACGGTACACGCTGGCTCCGCCCATGATATAGACTTGCTCATCCTGCTCGCAGTTTTTCAAGGCTTCCTCAAGAGAGGGGAACACTTCTGCTCCCGGGCATTGGGTGTCGGGATGCGTAGACAAGACGATATTGCGGCGGTTTGGCAAGGCGCCTTTGGGGAGTGACTCAAACGTTTTTCGTCCCATGATGATTGTATTTCCCGTGGTAAGCGCTTTGAAGCGTTTCAGGTCATTGGGGAGCCAGAATAATAACTTGTTTTCATAACCGATACCCATGCGGCGGTCTACTGCGGCAATAATGCTAATCATATATCTAATATAATCAAATGGTTTTCAATGATAAAGGACATCTTTTTATACCGCTACCTTTCCGGCGATATGCGGATGCGGGTCATAATTTACTAATTCGAAGTCCTCATACGTAAAGTCGAAGATACTCTTCACATCCGGATTGATTCTCATTTGCGGGAGCGTTCTCGGCTCACGGCTCAGTTGGAGTTTCACTTGTTCCAAATGGTTCAGATAGATATGCGCATCTCCTAAAGTATGTACGAAATCCCCTGCTTTCAGTCCGGTCACTTGCGCCACCATTTGCAGGAGCAATGCGTACGATGCGATATTGAAAGGCACTCCCAAGAAAATATCAGCGCTGCGCTGGTAAAGTTGCAGGCTGAGCCGTCCGTTGGCTACATAAAACTGGAAGAATGCGTGGCAGGGCGGCAGATTCATGTTGTCCAAATCACCGACGTTCCAGGCGCTCACTATAATACGGCGTGAGTCTGGATTGTGTTTGATTGTTTCCACCGCTTCACTGATTTGGTCAATTGTTCCGCCTTTGTAATCCGGCCACGAACGCCATTGGTAACCGTAGATATGTCCCAAATCCCCATTTTCATCAGCCCATTCATTCCAGATGCGTACCCCGTTCTCTTGCAGGTACTTTACATTCGTATCCCCCTTTAAGAACCATAGCAGTTCGTGGATAATAGATTTCAAATGGAGTTTTTTGGTTGTCAGACAAGGAAAACCTTCGTCCATATTAAAACGCATCTGATGTCCGAATACGCTGATGGTACCCGTACCCGTGCGGTCGCTTTTCTCTATGCCTTCAGTCAGCACGCGGTTGAGCAAGTCTAAATATTGTTTCATGGGTTATTTATTAAACGCTTTGCCAAAGGTAGACAAAGTTCTCGGGAAATTAAAGATTCGGGATTAAAAAATAGTGGAACGGCTTATAGGAACGGGGTCAGCAAATTACCCACCCAACCGATAAACTTCTTCCAGCCGGAACGCTTCTTCCATATTTCGGGAGTAAGCAGGGTACTGTTCTTCTTATCCCTTTCGAACATGCTGTTCAGTTGATGCGTTGTCAGCGGGTCGAAGATGAAAGCGTTTGTTTCATAGTCGTAGCGTAAACTGCGGCTGTTGAGGTTTGCCGTGCCTACTGTGCAGAAAGAGCTGTCCACCATCATTACTTTGGAATGGTGGAATCCGTCCTTGAACAAGTAGATTTTTGCTCCCCGTTTCATCAGTTTGTGTGCGATGTAGAACGAAGCTTCGGGAGTAAAAGGAATGTCCGATACTGCCGGTATCATTATCTCCACTTCCGTACCTTTCTTTAACGCTTTCTTGATGGCTTTACGAATGGATTTCGTCGGCACGAAATAAGGATTTACTATCTGGATGTTTTTCCGGGCGGCTTCTATTGAAACGGCGTAGGCATGGCTGATGGAACGGGGCGTTTCCCGCGGAGTACGGTCTACTATCGAAATCTCCTCGGCTATGCTGTCCGGAAATTGGGGCAGGTCGGGGAAGTAGGCCGGACCGCCGATGTGTTGTCCGGTTTCCTGATTCCACATCGTCAGGAAGATACCTTGCAGATAGCGTACCGCATCTCCTTCTATGTGCATGTGTATATCGTGCCATTTACCGATTTTGGGCAGACCGTTGATGTAATAGTCGGCAATGTTCATTCCGCCTGTATAACCGATTTTTCCGTCGATGACGACAATCTTGCGGTGGTCGCGGTGCATGGCGTGGTTGATATAAGGAAAGGTGATAGGGTCGAACTTGATAATTTCGATGCCGCGTGCCTTTATCGCTTGCAAATGACGCTTTTTCAGCGGTTGGTTGTTCGACCAGTTACCGAACGCATCGAACATGGCACGCACTTCTACACCCTCTTTTACCTTTTCCGCCAGTAAGTCAAAGAGAGCGTTGGCGATAGAGTCGTTACGGAAATTGAAATATTCCAGGTGGATGTGATGCCGGGCATGGCGAATCGTTTCAAATAAATCGGTGAATTTGTCACGGCCGGTCATTAACAGTTCAACTTTATTGTTGCAGGTCAGGGGGATTCCCATTTCCCGCATATAGCCCATTACAAGAGAGTCGCTGGTACTTTGCGCCCGGATGCTTCCAAAGAATAAAGTAAATAATATGATGAATAGAACCTGTCTCAAAACTTTGTAAGTTTATTTAGTTTTATGAGTTGGCAAATATACAATATATCATTGAGATATGTTCATTCGTTTATAAAAAATTAGCCCTTGCCTTACTGTAAATAAGGTAGGGGCTAAGTACATTATCCTGCGGGGAAGTTTATTTATCCTGCGAGAAAAATACGGTTCGCAATAACCGCGGCGTTTAAGCCAGCGAACATATTTTTCGATAGAGCAGGAAAAGCAACACTATGCCTGCGACCAATAGAGATTTGGGGCTGGCTTCGGTAACTCCGCTTTGGGTGGCAACGGTAAATGTTTCACGGAGCGTGCCCAGTACCAGTTGCAGACCGTCGAAAGCAAAGAACAGCACTAACGCCAGTGTGAAACAAAACGTTGCCCATAATTGTGAAATCCGTCGGGTACGGTCGGGCAGATGGCGCATCACACGGCGGGTGAAACCATTGTCCGGTATTTCCTGCCGGTTTTCGTCAAAGAAAGCAACTAAGAGTTTATCATCGTTTTCCATCATAACCATTTTGTTTTAAGTAGGTAGCCATTTTTTCTTTGGCCCGTGACAGGTGGCTTTTTACAGTTCCTGCGGGGCAACCGGTAATACCTGCAATTTTCTCGATACTCTGGTCTTCCATGTAAAAGAGAGTGATGCAGGTTCGTTCCATTTCTTTCAGCATACTCAGCGCACGGTAAATATCCATGCGCCGTCCTATGTCGTTTTGCAGCGTACTGCATTGTGCATCCACTTGGCGCGTTTCCAGGCAGTCTGTCTCTTTACGGGTGCGAAGATAATCATAAAATACATTATAAGCAATACGGTAGAGCCAGGTAGAGAAACTGGATAAGTTTTTGAACGAGGCCAGGTTGGTGTACGCTTTAATGAATGTATCCTGCGCCAAGTCATCGCTCAATTCGCTGTCGCCGCAGGTCAGGTGCAGAAAGAATCGCCGTACGGACGACTGGTACTTTCCTACCAACTGGTCGAAGGCCCTGGTGTTGCGAAACACCACGACCTGTGCGACTAACGATATATCATTGAGCTGACTCATTTTTCTTCAATCTTTTCCGGAAAGGCCGTCCTCGCAGTATCGGCTTTCTCCTTGTTTTTAGGCGCTCTGTCCTGCTGCGTGTAGTAGATAACGAGCTGTCCGAAGCCTGTGAACATTATAAGCAGACCGATGCAGCCCAGTCCGAATTCGTCGGTAATGGCCCAAAGGAAGATGAACAGTCCGATACCGACAAACACATTTTTGATTCCCTTGCTGCGGATATCTATCGAGTCGGTCTCTTTAAACAGGTTTTCCGGTAGCGGTTGCCCACTGGCCAGCGCTTGCTCTACCAGGCGGTACTTGGCTTTCCGGTTTTTATAGCGGAAGAAGAATATGATGAATACAATCACCAGAGGGAATCCGAATACGAACACGATGGCCGTAATGGCGATAGCCGCCTCTTTGGCGTCATGACCAAGGTTCCAGCCGAAATCGTAAGCACTGCTGTGGTGCTTGTAATCCTTATGGTTTTCCGTGCCGCTGCTTGGGCTGTTTTCGTAAGTCATGACGCTAAGGGTGTCCGTAACGGCTTTTCCGTCAATCATGGTGTCCCTCAGTTCTATAACTCTCTGCTTGTTTCCCAGACTGTCGTTTTCCGTAACGGTTCTGTTCTTTCCCTGTGCCAACGTGCAGAGCATCATGGCTGTCATTAATGCGAAGATGATACGTTTCATAATCATGTTATTTTTGTTTTTATTGGTTTCTTTGTGTGTTAGACGCATCCGGATATCCGGAAAGTTGCAAAGAGACGATATTTTTTTTAGAATGGTTGTATTCAGGACGGAAAACTTTGTAATGGTTGCCATATTTCGCAGGTTATTTATAACAATATGTAGGTATTATTTGCAATTATAAGAACTTTTACCCTCATAATCCGTTTAATCTTAAAAAAAGTATTTTGGAGAAACTGCGGAGCATAATAAGAATCTTCCTTCCTCTCTTATTCATAACTTATTTGGGAGGAATTACTCTGTTTACTCACTCGCATGTGGTGAATGGGGTGATTATTGTACACTCTCACCCGTTTAAAGGGGAGCATGAGCATACAGAGGTACAATTGGAAACGATTTTTTATCTTTCTTCCTTTATCCTTTCTTCGCTTCCGGAACTTCTGACTGCCGTGTCGGCTTTTTTATTCGTACTACGCATATTGGGAACATCGTTGATAGAACGTATTATATATGTTAAACCTTGTAGCAGCGTCAACCTGCGGGCACCCCCTCTCTCTTGCTGATGCGGTTCCCGGAAGCGGGAGTAAGGAATTCAATAGTATTAACCATCATTTTATAGAATAGAGTACATGAAGAAATATATATATTTTTTTGTGGTGGGAGCGGTATGTCTGTTGCTCTCAGCCACTGCCTATGCCGAAGATTTAAATAATTCCGATGCTAATATTATCGGACACGTATTAGAGAAAAGCTCTCAGGAGCATTTACCTTATATTACCGTATCTTTAAAAGGTACGACCATTGGCACGATGACTGACGCCACGGGACATTATTTTTTGAAAAACCTGCCGGAAGGTGATTTTATTCTTCAAGTCAGTGCGGTAGGTTATAAAGCACAGAGCCGCAAAGTGACTTTGAAACGGGGGAAAACGCTGGAAGAGAATTTCGAGTTGGAGGAAGACTTGATTGCTTTGGATGGAGTAGTAGTAACCGCCAATCGTAGTGAAACAACACGTCGCATGGCCCCTACTTTAGTCAATGTAATGGATTTCAAGTTGTTTGAGAATACCAATTCTGCTACTTTGTCTCAAGGATTGAATTTTCAGCCGGGCGTAAGGGTGGAGACTAATTGTCAGAATTGTGGCTTTCAGCAAGTGCGTATTAATGGTTTGGACGGGCCTTATACGCAGATATTGATAGATTCCCGACCTATATTCAGTGCATTGGCAGGGGTATATGGTTTGGAGCAGATACCCGCTAATATGATTGAACGTGTAGAGGTTATGAGGGGAGGCGGCTCGGCGCTGTTCGGTTCGTCTGCTATTGCCGGTACTATCAATATTATAACCAAAGAGCCGTTGCGCAATTCCGGCCAGCTATCACACACCATCACAGGAGTAGGAGGGACCTCGAGTTGGGATAACAGTACCACGATGAATGCTTCTCTTGTGACGGATAACAGTAAGGCGGGATTATATATTTTCGGTCAAAACCGTGAACGTAGCGGGTATGACAGTGACGGAGACGGTTTTACGGAACTTCCTAAACTGAAGAACCAGACAGTGGGTTTTCGGTCTTTTCTGAAAACGAGCGCGTATTCCAAGCTGACATTCGAGTATCATCATTTGCAGGAGTTCCGTCGTGGCGGCGACTTGCTGAACCGTCCGCCTCACGAAGCGAATATTGCGGAGCAATTACGGCATTCCATTAATAGCGGTGGCTTGAAGTTCGATTATTTTTCTCCCGATGAGAAACATCGGTTGAGCGTATATGCCTCTGCACAGCACATAGGGCGGGATAGCTATTATGGTGGTAATCAAGACTTGAATGCTTACGGAGCGACTAAGGACTTCACTTGGGTGGCAGGCTCGCAATACATCTACCATTTCGACCGTTGTCTTTTTATGCCTTCGGACCTGACGGGCGGAGTAGAGTATAACCAGGATAATCTGAAAGATGATATGTGGGGATACAACCGATATACAAACCAGAAGGTACATATTGCCGGCGCTTTTTTCCAGAATGAATGGAGAAACAGGCAGTGGAGCATTCTTTTGGGTGGACGCCTTGATAAACACAATTTAATCAATCATGTGATATTCAGCCCGCGTGCCAACATTCGCTTTAATCCGGTTGAAAACGTCAATTTACGTGCCAGCTATTCAGTCGGCTTCCGCGCCCCGCAGGCTTTTGACGAAGATTTGCATATTGAGAATGTCGGCGGGACGATTTCCATGATTGAGTTGGCTGATAACTTAAAGGAGGAAAAGTCGCAGAGCTTTAGCGTTTCCGCCGATGTGTACCATCGTTGGGGAGCATTTCAGGGGAACTTTCTGTTAGAGGGCTTTTATACCAATCTGTCGGACGTATTTGCTTTGCGGGAGATAGGAGTGCGTGACGGTACAATCATTAATGAGCGTTATAATGAAAAAGGTGCGAAAGTGTATGGACTGACATTGGAGGGAAAGATAGCCTATCTGAGCTTGCTGCAGTTGCAGGCCGGCATTACTTTACAAAAGGCCGATTACAAGAATGCGCGCACTTGGAGTGACGATGAGATGGTGCCAATGGAAAAGCGCATTTTCCGTACTCCTGATACTTACGGATATTTCACGCTTACCTACAATCCGTTGAAGTCTTTGCTGGTAGCTCTTTCCGGTACATATACCGGCAGCATGCTGGTAGAACACAAAGCCGGATATATAGAGAAAGACATAGCGGTGAATACTCCTGATTTTTGGGAACTGAATTTGAAAGTCGGTTATGACTTTACCGTTTATAAGAATATCGGTATACAGTTGAATGCAGGTGTACGGAACATTTTTAATGCCTATCAAAAAGATTTTGACCGTGGCAGCAAGCGAGATTCCGGTTATATTTATGGTCCCGGCATGCCCCGTTCTTACTTTGCAGGAGTAAAAATAAGCTATTAAGAAGTTGCGGGTAGTTCTTTGTATCGCCTTTTTATGTTACCTTTGCCGGCATAAAACAGTACGACACATGGAACTACCCGCTTCTTTCATAGACTATACCCGTTCCCTGCTGGGAGATGAGGAGTATACGGAATTAGTAACCGCTTTGGAGTCGGAGCAACCCGTCAGCATCCGGTTGAACCCGTTAAAGCCTTTTGGCTTTCAGTCCGGGGAGAGCGCGGTTCCCTGGTGTACTTCCGGCTTTTATCTTAAAGAGCGCCTGACGTTTACCTTCGATCCCTTGTTTCATGCAGGATGCTATTATGTGCAGGAAGCCTCGTCCATGTTTGTGGAACAGGCCTTAAGACAATATGCGGGCGAAGAACCGGCAGTGATGCTCGACCTCTGTGCCGCTCCGGGCGGTAAGTCGACGCATGTCCGCGGTATCCTTCCGGAAAATAGCTTGTTGGTAGCGAACGAGGTTATTCGCAACCGTTCCCAAATACTTGCCGAGAACCTGACTAAGTGGGGACATCCCGACGTTGTGGTTACTAACAGCGATCCGTCGGACTTTACACCGTTGGAAGAGTTCTTTGATGTGATATTGACGGATGTACCCTGTTCCGGTGAAGGCATGTTCCGTAAAGACCCTGTCGCCGTGAGCGAGTGGAGTTCGGAGAATGTGGAAATCTGCCGGCAGCGGCAACGGAGAATTATTTCGGACATCTGGCCTTGTCTGAAACCGGGTGGGCTATTGATATATAGCACCTGCACGTATAATACAAAAGAGAATGAAGAAAACGTCCGTTGGATAAAAGATGAATTCGGCGCGGAAGTACTCCCGCTCGATGTGGCGGAAGATTGGAATATAACGGGTAATTTATTGCAGGGAGAGCGGTTTCCGGTTTACCGCTTTTTGCCTCATAAGACAAAGGGTGAAGGCTTCTTTCTGGCTGTTCTCCGCAAGCCGGGGGCGAGCGTCCGTAAGTCCGGGGCTGAACAGGCGTTTGCCCTGGGCAAAGCTTCTGAAACTCCGGCTGTGAGGGGAGAAAACCCCAGGGGAAAGGGAAGGAAACCCCAGGGGAAAGGGATGAAAACTCCGGGGCTTTCTAAAGAGCAGCTTTCGGTATTGGCGGAATGGCTTCTTGCTCCGGATATATATGAGTTTATTCAAAAAGGCGGTAGTGTCAGCGCTTTCCCTAAACGCTATCTTCCGGAACTATCGGCATTGCAGTCGTTTGTGCGCATTGTGCAGGCCGGATTGGAGATTGCCGGACAGAAAGGTAAAGACTGGATTCCCGCTCATGCGCTGGCTGTGAGCCATGCATTGGCGCCGGATGCTTTCCCTCGCGAAGAAATATCCTATGAACAGGCCGTTGCCTATTTACGAAAAGAGGCTGTCACCCTTTCGGATGCAGCCCCTCGCGGAGTGGTTTTACTCACGTATAAGAATATGCCTCTTGGTTTTGTTAAGAATATCGGTAACCGTGCCAATAATCTTTATCCGCAGGAATGGCGCATTCGCAGCGGCCACTTGCCGGAAAAACCAAAAATAGTTATGAGTTATAAATAGTTATGAGTTATAAGTTATGAGTTATAAGTTACGAATCATAACTCATAACTTATAACTCCTACAACCTGCTCTTATATATCCGTGCCATTGCTTTTTGGTATTGATTTTCCAATTGCAAAAGGTTGGTTTTGCTTTGGAAAACAACGGAAACCTCTACGAAATACTCTATCATGCTGATTTGTCCGCCTGTAAGAGCCTGTTTCAGCAACGTCAAATCCTGTTGGTCTTGGAAGGTCTGTTTGTATTCTTGCATGGAGGCGTCCAGGTTGCGGGCTTCTTCATAGAGCTGCCATAGTTCGGAGCTTGCTTTTACTTTTGCGTTGTCTTTCTGGAAGTCGATGTTCATAGCCTGCGCTTTGGCTATCTTTACCTTTCCTTTATTTGCAAACAGAGGGAAGGAAAAGCCTACGACAACGCCGTTCAGCGGATGTCCTGACTCTGTATTGCGGCGATAGCCTAACTCCAGCTTCGGTAACCAGCCCTGCTTGCTTGCCGAAATAAGTTTGCGGGCTGCCGCACTCTCGTTGTCGAACGATTGCAGGGAAGGGTCGGCTGCCAATAGTTCATCGCATACCTGATGGAAATCGGCCGGCAATGGAATGGCGGGATACTCTGTCAGGCCGAGGGCTTGGGCGGTAGGTGTTGCCGTGCCGTCGGGAAAGGGGCGTCCGGGAGTAAGCGGCCGGTTGCCGTTAAGCACCAGCAATTCCTTGATTTTATTGTTCAGGGCTGTGCTGTTCGTACGGGATTCGGTACGGACATTCAGCAATTCCAGATTGATTTTATTTGTTTCCAGCGCATTGGCATCTCCTGTCGCCAATCGTTTGGCATACATGGCGGCCAGTTCCTCGGCGTTCTTCAATCGGGCGTCGAGCAGTTCCTGCTGATGTTGCAACATGATGATGTCCAGGCACACCTCTTTGGCTTGCAGCAATATCTGTTGGCGTATGGTTGCTGCCTGTGCGTCCAGCGCTCCGGTTTTGAGACGGTTCATCTTTCCCCTTGTTACATACAACGTAGGGAAATCGAAACTCTGGGAAACAACCATTTCGCCTACGGTCTCACTGCTGTTCTTGGAGTCCCAAAGATGGGCGTACGAGAGGGTGGGGTCAGGCAGATTGTTCTCTGTCTTGTTTTCCAGCTTCTGTGAGGAGATAAGTTGTGCATTGGCTTGCAACTCCTTGTTGTTCGCTTCTATCTGGCGAAGTACGGAGTCGATGCCTGTATTTTGCGCCCTCATCCCTATGCAGGAGAGGAGGGCGGCGGCTATAAGTATATGTTTCATACATTCTGTTATTAAGTTATTTACTCGTTATCGTGTCCACCTGTAATTGCCGGTTTCTTGTGCATCATCAGATAAACAATCGGAATAATGAAACCGTTCAGGAAAGTGGAAGTCAGCAATCCGCCCAGAATAACTTTTGCCATGGGGCTTTGTATCTCGTTGCCGGGCAGGTCGCCGCTGAGTGCCAACGGAATCAATGCAAGCGCACTGGACAGGGCGGTCATCAGGATCGGATTCAATCTGTCCAACGAACCGCGTATCACGCTGTCGTACACTCCGTACCCTTCTTCCTGTTGCAAATGGTTGTAATGGCTTATCAGCAGCATACCGTTTCGGGTGGCGATACCGAATAGCGAGATAAAGCCGATGATGGCGGGAATGCTGACTTCACCCGTTGTGATGAGCAGGGCGAATACACCGCCAATCAATGCCAAAGGCAGGTTGATAAGGATAATCGCACTTTCCTTTACGCTACGGAATTCATGATACAGCAGCAGGAATATCACCACGATGGACATGAATGAAGTCAAGGCCAGTGTGCGGCTTGCGGCCTGTTCGCTTTCAAACTGACCGCCGTATTCGATGTGATAACCTTCCGGCAGTTTCACCGAGGCGTCCACACGTTCCTGTATGTCGTTTACCACGCTGCGCAGGTCACGGTCGGCCACGTTGGCGGAGATTACGATTTTCCGTTTCACGTTCTCGCGGCTGATGGTGTTCGGACCCATTGCCGAGCGGACTTCCGCTACATAGTTCAGCGGTATTTTCTGTCCGTTGCCGGTATCGATCATCAGGTTGCGTATCTTTTCCATTTCATCCCGCAAGTCGTCCTTTACGCGTACGGTCAGGTCGAAGCTTTTTCCTTTCTCATATACCTGGGATACGGACTCACCGGCAAGGCATACATTGACAAACTCCGAGAACTCCGGCAAGGAAATACCATATTTGGCAAGCACTTCCCGCTTGGGAGCGATGATGAGCTGCGGACGTTCGATCTGTTGTTCCACGTTCAGGTCGGCAATGCCGGGAATGTCCTGAATGGTGTTCTTGATTTCATTACCCAAAGAGAACATACGGTTCAAATCGTCGCCGAACAGCTTGATGGCTATGTTGGCTTTCGTACCGGACAACATGGCGTCGATACGGTGGCTGATAGGTTGCCCGATTTCTACATTGGCGCCCACAATCGTGCCCAGCTTTTCGCGTACGTCGGCCACCAGCTCGCTGCGCGAACGGTCTTTCAGTTCGAACGGAGCTTCTATTTCGGAGACATTCACGCCTAAGGCATGCTCGTCCAGTTCGGCACGTCCGGTCTTGCGGGCTACGGTCTGTATTTCGGGGATGGAAAGCAGCAGCTCTTCGGCACGATGTCCTATCTTGTCACTTTCTTCCAGCGAGATACCCGGCAGGGACGATATGTTGATTGTGAACGAACCTTCATTAAACGGCGGCAGGAACGAACGTCCCAATGTGAAGAAGCAGGCAAGCGCCACCACAAACAGGCCGATGGTTCCGCCCAATACGCTCTTCTTATGCCCCAGCACAAAGGTAAGAGCCGTGCCGTACCATTCTTTCATTTTGCGCGCTACCGGCGAGTCGCCGGTGGAACGTTTTTCATCTTTTATCTTTTCTCTTCCCAACAGATAGGAACACAGTACAGGCGTCACTGTCAGCGCCACGACCGTGGAAGCAGCCAGCGCCACGATGAACGCGATGCCCAGAGGTACGAGCATCCGGCCTTCCATGCCGCTCAGGAAGAATAACGGAACGAAACTTACCACAATGATAAGCGTGGAGTTCAGGATAGGCATACGTACTTCTTTGGAAGCGTTGAACACGACTTCCAGTATCGACAGGCGTTCCGCTTCCGGTTTCAGCCGGTTTTCCCGCAATCGCTTGTACACGTTCTCCACATCGACAATGGCGTCATCTACCAGCGAGCCGATGGCGATAGCCATACCGCCGAGGCTCATTGTGTTGATGGTGAATCCCATATAGTGCAACGCCAGCAGCGAAGCTATCAGTGACAAGGGAAGCGTCACCAGCGAGATTACGGTAGTCCGTACATTGGCAAGGAACAGGAACAGGACGATAACGACGAAGATACCGCCTTCGAACAGTGATTTCTGTACGTTACCGATGGAGCTTTCTATAAAGCGGCTTTGTCTGAAAATGTCGGTGCTGACCTTCACATCGGACGGCAGGTTCTTCTGCAAGTCTTTCAGGGATGTTTCCAGCTTGTCGGTCAGTTCCAGAGTGCTTGTGGCGGGTTGCTTGGTCACGGTCAGCAGTACGGCGGGTTTGCCGCGTTCGGAAGCCGTACCCAGTTTCGGAAGCTTGGCTCCGATACGTACATCCGCTATGTCTTCCAGTAATACGGGAGAAGCGGCGGCCAAAGGCCGGGCGTTGGCGGTTGCGGTCTGTGCACCGCCGTCCTGCAGCTTGACTACGGCTTTTGCCAGTTGTTCTACCCGGTCGGTGGAGATTACCCCGCGTACGATGTATTCGTTTCCGTATTCATAAAGTACCCCGCCGTTGGCATTCAGATTCATCTCGCGCGTAACGTTCATCACTTCGGTAAGGGTTACGCCGTAATGACGCATTCGTTCCGGGTCGAGTTGTATCTGGTATTCTTTAATATCGCCACCCAGCACGGCAACTTGCGCCACGCCGCCGGTAGAAAGAAGGCGCGGGCGGATAGTCCAGTCGGCTATGGTGCGCAGGTCGAGCATGGAAGTCGAGTCGGCGGTCAGTCCCACAATCAGCATCTCGCCTAAGATAGACGATTGCGGGCCGAGGGTCGGCTTGCCTACGTTAGAGGGAAGGGATTCGCTGACAACCGCCAGCTTCTCGCTTACAATCTGGCGTGCCAGGTAAACGTCCGTTTCCCAATCGAATTCAACCCATACGACGGAGAAGCCGTTGGTGGACGAAGAACGTACGCGACGTACTCCCGTAGCGCCGTTTACGGCTGTTTCCACAGGAAAAGTAACCAGTTGTTCCACTTCCTCGGCCGCCATGCCGTTGGCTTCGGTCATGATAACCACGGTCGGCGCATTCAAGTCGGGGAACACATCCACTTCCGTATGCATTGCGGTATACGTACCGCCAATCAGCAGCAGTACCGACGCCACCAGCACCAGTATGCGGTTCTGAAGAGAGAAATGTATAATCTTGTTTAGCATGATTTCTTTAGTTATGAGTTGTGAGCTATGAGTTATAAAGTTATCAAGTTACGCGTTTTTATCAGCAAATAGCTTATAACTAATAACTCATCACCGAATTAGTGTTCGTGGCTGTGCGCCGGAATTGCGTTGGTAGCGCCTGCAAGTTTCACCTGATAAGCGCCCTGGGTCACGACTTTGTCACCTGCTTTGACGCCGGAAAGGATTTGCACCTTCTCGCCGTTATCGGCTCCGAGAGTGACGAGTTGCTTTTTGTATCCTTCCTCATCCACTTGCAGATATACGAAGAAACTGCCTTGTTCTTCGGTCAGAGCTGTATGGGGGAGTGAAATAACGTTCTCCATAGGAGAGGAGAGCAGGAATATTTCGACAAAAGAACCGGGAATGACATCTCCTTTGTTATCGAATTCAAAGGTAACGGGCACATAGTAGCCGTTGTCGCCCGATGCCTTTCCGTAAGAAAGCAGGCGGCCGTTCAAGTCCTTCAGTGTATATACCTTATTGTTGTAGGGAGTACGGAAGTTGGCGGAACCGATGGTGCGGAGATAAGGATAATACTTCTCCGAAACATCGGCGCGCAGGAACAGTCTGCGGTTTTGAGTGATGCTTACGAGCGGCTGGCCTACGGTAACATAGTCGCCTTCCTTTACTAACAGATTTTTCACATACCCGTTGATAGGAGAAGGCACGGCCTGTCCCTGAGCCGAATGGTTCTTGGCAACGGCCTCGTAGCTGATACGGGCGTTCTCATACGCCTGTCGAGCTTGGGCGAAGTCTTTCTCCGAAACGATTTTATTGGGGAGAAGCTCTTTCATCCGTTCGTACTCTTTCCTGGCTGTTTCGTAAGCGATGCGTGCTCTTTGTACGGGGTCTCCGTCTGCCATGTTTTTGGATGAGAGCACTACGAGCGGCGTGCCTTTGCTCACGCTCATACCTTCTACTACTTTGCCATGGAACGAAACTACGCCCGCCACCGTAGCTACGGCAACGCTTTCATCGCCTTGCGCGGCCATTACCTGACCGCTGGTTTTTATTACCTGATTGAATACGCCCGGCTCGATGATGTCCGCCTTTACTCCGGCAGCCTGCGCTTTGGCCGGCGGCAATATGATTTCGTCACTGTGCGCGGCGGCGGCTTCCGCACCGTGGTCATGTCCGTCGTCATGCTTATGTCCGGCGCCTTCGTTCGCATGGTCGTGCCCTTCGTGGTCATGCCCCGCATGAGCGTGTTCTTCCGTTTCGTGATTATGTCCTTCACCGGACTTGCTGTTACAGGAGCTTAACAGGAATAATCCTATAACTCCCATGAATATAAACTTCTTCATGATAATTGTTTTTGTTCTTAACTTGTTTCGGATTGCAAAATTAGGGAATGGACGGTGCAACCGAGTTGCATACATTCCGGTGCCGGCAGCATGGCCGCTTTTGGCGGCTGTCGGTCAGGCAAGAACAAAAGGTGGCGCGCGAAGCCCTGTGGCACGTGTAATGAACGTGCCATGAAGAGATTCCAAGTAGACGAACTCTTGCCTTATACCTGTTTCTTCGGGTAAAGTCAGGAGTTTGAGCAACGGTTCGGAAAATAAAGTATGTACCCACACGAAACAGGGCTGTAAGTTACTGTTGTCCGAGCTGGGCGTCTGTTGGTAGAAATGAGTGGTCATGCAGCCGGTGTCGCAGCAACAATGCTCGTTGCAAGGACCCTGATGATGACAGCATCCGTCGGACGGCAGGTCGTTTTTCATACAGATTGCGCCGTCTTCGTGGTGATGATGGGGAATGACAGGTACTATCAGCATAATCATGCTGATGAAGAACAGGAAATATGCGATGTACCTTTTCGTTTTCATTCTTCTCTCTTTGATTGGCCGCAAAGATAGAAGTTAATCATTTAACTGCCAAACGCAAGATGCTAAAAAGCCTTGAATAAGTCATTTAATCCTTCGCTCATGCTGGGATGCGTAAAGATGAAGTCACGCAGGGCGCTGTAATGCAGGTCGTTCTTCATGGCCAGCGATACCAGGTTGATGACTTCGGGCGCATCGACGCAAAACAGGGTACAGCCTATTATGCGTCCCGTATGCGCGTTGACGATGGCTTTCATCATACCGTCTATGTGCTGCAATGTACGGGCGCGCGGTATGGCGGCGGCAGGCAGCCGGGACACTTGGAGCGAATAACCGCGTTTCACGGCTTCTTCTTCGGTCAGGCCGATATGCGCCAGTGGCGGGTCTGTAAAAATTACATAGGGCACCGGAACCCTGTCATCGGTATTTCGCTTCTTGTTGCCGAACAATTGGTTGGCGATAACGCGGAAGTCATCGATGGATAAATAGTCGTACAAAGCGCCGCCTCTTACGTCTCCCATGGCCCATATGTGCGGGGAAGAAGTCTGAAGATGCCCGTTGACAATGACGGCTCCCTGAGCGTCGGTGCGTATGCCGGCCGCGTGCAGATTGAGCTCGTCGGTCATCGGCCTGCGCCCGGTGGCAAGCAGCAGGGCGTCTCCTTCCAAAAAGTAGGGAGTACCGTCGGCATTGTCCGTATAGGTCAGTGTCACGCCGTCGGCGGTATCGTATACGGACAGGGCATAGGCGTTCAAACGTATCTCGATGCCTTTCCTTTTCAGAGATTCCAGCATGGACTCCGCGATGTCCCGGTCTGATTTGGGCATGAAGCGGCTGCCCGATTCCAATAGCGTGACTTGGCTTCCAAAGCCCGCGTACATCGTGGCGAGTTCCATTCCGATGGCTCCGGCGCCGAGAATGAGCAGGCGATGGGGAAGCTTGCTCTGCCGGAGCAGCGTTTCGCTGGTGAACACATGCTTACTTCCGTTGATGCCTTCCACATCGGGCAGGATAGGGGTAGACCCGGTATTGATAAAGACTTCTTTCCCTTTGAGGAGAATTTCCTTTTTATCCCGGGAAACGACCTTTACCGTATCGTTGGACGCAAAGGATGCCGTACCGTCATACAAGGTAATGTTGGGATGGGCTTTTATATGTTCGTAATTCTTGTCCCGCAAGAATGACACGAGCTTGTTTTTCCGCCCGACGGCGAGCGCATAGTACTTGGCCTGATTGCTGTAATCGTCCCGGTAGAGCCGTTCGGCCTGTTCCGATTCGTGAATAAGCGTCTTGGTGGGAATGCACCCTGCGTTTACACATGTCCCCCCGTACATCTGCGGGGAACGTTCAATGATTGCCACTTTCCAGTTACGGTTGGCAAGTTCGGCTGCCAGCAGTTTCCCGCCTTTGCCAAACCCTATGATGATAGCGTCATATTGTTTCATTTAATTCGTAGTTAAGGATTTATGGAAATGAAACAACAGGAGCAATTTATTTGTTGCGGGAAGTTAGTTAATGAAAGTTTACCGTTCCAGTTCGCGAAGCGAATCCATTTTCTTCTTTTCAAGGAATTCATAGATACCGCTCAAATGCTCGGTTACCCGTTTGTTGCCGAACTCATAAACTTTGCTCACCAGCCCGTCCAGGAAGTCACGGTCGTGGCTTACGAGTATCAGAGTGCCGTCGAAATCCATGAGAGCCTGTTTCAGAATATCTTTGGTTTTCATGTCCAGGTGGTTGGTAGGCTCATCCAGAATCAACAAGTTTACGGGCTCCAGCAGCAGCTTAATCATGGCCAGTCGTGTACGTTCGCCGCCGGACAGCACTTTTACTTTCTTCATGGACTCTTCCGGACCGCCAAACATGAAAGCTCCCAGCAAGTCGCGTATCTTGTTGCGTATTTCGCCTTTGGCCACGTCGTCGATGGTTTGGAATACGGTCAGGTTCTCATCCAGCAAGGATGCCTGGTTTTGGGCGAAATAACCTATCTGTACATTATGACCGATGGTAAGCGTTCCTTCGTGTTCCAGTTCTCCCATGATGCACTTTACCAGCGTGGATTTACCTTCGCCGTTCTTGCCTACGAAAGCCACTTTGTCGCCTCTCTCTATGGTGAGGTTGGCATTTTTGAACACGACGTGCTCTCCGTATGTCTTTCCTACATTCTCCATAATGACCGGATAATTGCCGGAACGCGGAGAGGGCGGGAACTTCAGCCGCAAGGCCGAGGTATCTTCTTCATCTACTTCCAGCAGTACCAGTTTCTCCAACATCTTGACACGGCTTTGCACTTGCAGGGTTTTGGAATAGGTCCCTTTGAAACGCTCGATGAATTCTTTGGTTTCGGCGATGAACTTCTGTTGCTCGTCATAAGCCTTTTGCTGCTGTTCGCGGCGTTCTTTGCGGAGTTCCAGGTATTTGGAGTAGTTTACTTTGTAATCGTAAATGCGTCCCATGGTTACCTCAATGGTGCGGGTCGTGATGTTATCCACGAATTTGCGGTCGTGGCTGATGACGATAACGGCTTTCCCGTTGTTGATAAGGAAGTCTTCCAGCCATTGGATGGACTCGATGTCCAGGTGGTTGGTCGGCTCGTCCAGCAGGAGCACGTCCGGCTTCTGCAACAGCAGTTTGGCGAGTTCGATACGCATGCGCCAGCCGCCGCTGAAGTCGCTGGTCTGGCGGTTGAAGTCCTCTCTTGTGAATCCGAGGCCGAGCAATGCCTTTTCAACGTCCTCTTCGTAATTGGTGGCGTCGATGGCGTAGAATTTCTCGCTTAGGGCGGACACCTGCTCGATAAGTTCCATGTAGCTGTCGCTTTCGTAGTCGGTACGGGTTTCCAGCTCTTTGTTCATACGGTCTATTTCGGCTTCCATTTCATGCAGGTGGGCAAAGGCCTGCGCGGTTTCCTGAAAAACGGTGCGTCCGTCCTCTGTCATCAGGTGCTGGGGAAGATAGGCGATGACGCAATCTTTGGGAGCGGAAATTTTACCGCGGGTAGGTTGCCGCACCCCGGCAAGTATCTTTAACAGCGTACTTTTCCCGGCTCCGTTTTTGCCCATGAGGGCGATACGGTCTTTTTCGTTGATTACGAAAGATATGTCACTGAATAAGGTTGTGCCGCCAAATTCTACGGCGAGTCCGTCAATAGAAATCATTATGTCATTTTTAAAAATAAGGTGCAAAGATAATGCAAATATATTATTTTTTATATCTTTGTCTCGGACAAACAATAATATAGGTCATGGAAATCGGAAATCAATCAGTAGATTACCGCCCGCTCATTCTCGTCGCGGAAGATGATGATAGTAATTTTAAATTAATAAAAGCTATTATAGGAAAAAGGTGTGAGATAATGTGGGCGAAGAACGGTGAGGAGATCGTCTCTTTGTTTCACGAGAATCGTGACAAAACGGATGCGATACTGATGGACATCAAGATGCCTATTATGAACGGATTGGAAGCTACGCGGCTCATACGTGAGGAAGGCGGAACATTACCTATCATCATGCAGACGGCCTACGCGTTCTCCGCCGACCGTGAAAACGCCATCAAAAGCGGCGCTTCGGAAGTATTGGTAAAGCCTATTACGTTGCAGGCATTGCGCGACTGTCTGAGCAGTTTCCTGCCCAGGCTGAAGTGGTAGGCTCCCGACAGGAAAGGGACGGAATCCTCTTAATTGAATTAACAAGCGTATACGACGCGGATAGCGGGAGTGAAAAAAAATAGGCGTAGCTGAACAAAGTTTATTTTCTTCTGTTAATGAAGTCTAACCAAACTTTAACGGAATGAATAGTAAACTGCGCTTTTTCTTAACCTCACTGTTTATACTCTTCGTGGTGACGTTATATGCCGCTCCGGGCGGCGATATCCGTGTATCGGGCGTTGTGATGTCGGAAGGGGAACCTTTGCCGGGAGCATCGGTATTGGTGAAAGGAACTCACAACGGAACGGTAACCGACGTCGATGGAAAATATACCCTTACCGTACCGGCGGACGCTACACTGGTCTTTAGCTTCATCGGGCTGAAAACCACCGAACAAAAAGTCAATGGGCGTTCGGTCATTAATGCGGAACTGATTCCGGACAGTGAACAACTGGATGAGGTAATGGTGGTGGCTTACGCCACTGCCAAGAAGTATAGCTTCACGGGAGCGGCTTCCACGGTCAAGGGGAGCGAAATAGCCAAGATGCAGGTATCCAACGTGTCGCGTGCGCTCGAGGGAACGGTGTCCGGACTTCAGGCAAGCGCGCCCAGCGGCCAGCCGGGTACGGATGCGGAAATACGTATTCGCGGCATCGGCTCTATCAATGCTTCGAGCGCTCCGCTTTATGTGGTGGACGGCGTACCTTTCGACGGCAGCATCAACTCCATTAATCCGGAAGATATAGCCTCGTTGACGGTTTTGAAAGACGCCGCTTCGGCAGCCCTCTACGGTTCGCGTGGGGCCAACGGTGTCATCATCATCACCACCAAGCAGGGACAGACCGACTCGAAAACCACGGTCAGCGTCAATGCCAGCTTCGGCGGCTCCAACCGGGCTATCCGCGATTACGACCGTGTCGGTACCGATCAGTACTTTGAGCTCTATTGGGAAGCATTGCGCAACCAATATGCTCTGAACACGGATAAATATACTCCGCAGACCGCAGCCGCACAGGCTTCTAAAGACCTGGTGGGCAAGTTGATGGGCGGTGGACCTAACCCTTATGGCCCCAACTATCCGCAACCGGTGGGCACGGACGGCAAGCTGCTTGCCGGAGCTACTCCGCTTTGGAATGTGGACTGGCAGAAAGAAATGGAGCAACAGGCGTTGCGTACGGAAATCGGATTGAATGTTTCCGGAGGCGGAAAGACCAATCAGTACTATTTCTCGGCCGGTTATCTGAATGACAAGGGTATTGCCCTTGAATCCGGTTACCAACGTTTCAACCTGCGTTCCAATATCTCGAGCGAGATAACCGGTTGGTTGCGTGGCGGCGTGAACATGAGCTACGCCCACTCCATACAGAATTATCCGGTGTCGTCCGATACCAAGACAAGCAATGTCATCAATGCCGGACGTCTAATGCCCGATTTCTACCCTGTTTACGAGATGAACGCCAACGGCACATACAAGCTCGACTCGGAAGGAAAGCGGATTTACGATTTCGGTTCCTACCGGCCGTCAGGAGCCACGGCCAACTGGAACCTGCCCGCAACCTTGCCCAATGATAAATCCGAGCGTATGCGGGATGAGTTCTCCGGACGTACCTTCCTTGAGGTCACTTTCCTGGAAGGATTGAATTTCAAGACCAGCTTCAACTTCGACCTGATAGATTACAATACGCTGGATTATACCAACCCCAAAATTGGCCCTGCGGTCAATACGGGTGGCGGAGCAAGCCGCGAATATACCCGCACTTTCTCCTGGACATGGAATAATATTGTGACTTACGATAAGACTGTCGGCGAGCATCATTTCAATATCCTTGCCGGACAAGAGGCTTACTCTTACCGTTATGATGTGTTACAGGCCGCACGCAGCAACATGGCTGTGCCCGATATGCCGGAGTTGGCCGTCGGTTCGCTTGTAACCGCAGGTACGGGGTATCGCATTGACTATTCACTGTTGGGCTATCTTATTAATACCCGGTACGACTACCGGAGCAAGTATTTCTTCTCCGCTTCCTACCGTCGCGACGGTTCTTCGCGTTTCGCGCCGGGCACACGCTGGGGCAACTTCTGGTCATTGGGAGCTTCGTGGCGCATAGACCGCGAAGAATTCATGCAGAGCGCCACCGACTGGCTCTCCGCCCTGACCTTAAAGGCCAGCTACGGAGCGCAAGGCAATGACAATCTGGGCACTTACTATGCCAGCAGCGGACTGTATTCCATCGTTTCGCAAGCGGGTGAGAACGCTTTGGTGTCCGACCGCCTTGCAACGCCCGCCTTGAAATGGGAGACTAATCTCAACCTCAATGTAGGCATTGATTTCTCATTGTTCGACAACCGTTTCTCCGGTTCGTTCGATTTCTTCCAGCGCCGTTCCAAAGACCTGCTGTATTCCCGTCCTTTGGCAACTTCCCTGGGTTATACCTCGATGGATGAGAATATAGGCGCATTGAAGAATACGGGCTTTGAGATAGACCTTAAAGGAACGCTCATACACACCCGTGATTTTATGTGGCGTATGGGCGTCAACCTTACGCACTACAAGAATGTCGTGACCGACCTACCGTTGAAAGACATGCCTGTTACAGGGGTTACCCGTTTGAAAGAGGGACGTTCGGTTTACGATTTCTATCTGCGCGAATGGGCAGGGGTAGACCCTGATAACGGTGATCCGTTGTGGTACAGGAATGTAAAGGACGCGCAGGGTAATGTTACCGGGCGCACTACTACCAACGATTACGCTCAGGCGGATTATTATTACGTGGATAAGTCCTCGCTTCCCAAAGTTTACGGCGGTTTCAATACGGCGTTCTCATACAAAGGCTTTGAGTTGTCCGCCATCTTCGCGTACAGTATAGGCGGCTATATCGTAGACCGTGACGTTACGATGCTGTGGAGCAATGGAAGCAATCCCGGACGCGCCTGGTCTACCGAGATACTGAAACGTTGGACACCGGAGAACCGTGATACGGACGTGCCGGCCTTGAAAACGGTGTCCAATAACTGGAACTCCAACTCTACCCGTAACCTGTTCAACAACTCGTACCTGCGGATGAAGAACATTACGCTGTCTTATAACTTCCCGCAGCCGTTGATAAAGAAAATCAGCCTCAGCAGTCTGCAGCTCTTTGTGCAGGCGGACAATCTGCTGACTTTCTCCAAGAATCAGGGAATGGACCCGGAACAGGGTATTACAGGACTGACTTATTACCGTTATCCTGCCATGCGTTCCATTTCGGGCGGACTTAATGTTTCATTCTAAATCACTTGTTCACATGAATACTTCAATTAAAAATATAGCAGTCTTTACACTGGGATTATTATCCGTCCTGTCTTCGTGCGGCGGAGATTTTCTCGATAACAAACCTACGGACGCCGTAGATTCGGGTATCGTCCCCGTGCCTTCCAATGCCGGTCGGATATTTAACGGCGCGTGGTATAACCTATTCGAGTACAGCAGCACCTATGCCAATATCGGTTATCGCGCCCTGATGCTGCAGGACGATATGATGGCGGACGATGTGGTGTCGCGTCCGATGTACGGCTTCAACTCGTCCTATCAGTTTAACGATGTGGGTATGCCTGCCAACAACCGTACCGCATTTGCCTGGTATCTGATGTACAAAACCATAGACAATTGCAATACGGCCATTTCCATTACCGCCACCGGTGACGATGATACGGCCGATTTCCGTCATTCACAGGGGCAAGCCTATGCTTTGCGGGCTTTCTGTTATCTGCATCTGGCTCAGCACTACCAGTTTACTTACCTGAAAGACCCTGCCGCGCCGGCTGTTCCGCTTTATACGGAGCCTACCGCCTCTACGACAGAGCCTAAAGGGAAGGCTACCCTGGAAGAGATATATACGCAGATATTCAAAGACCTGAATAAGGCCAAGGAGCTTCTTGAAGGGTATGTCCGTCCGGACGACAATTCCAAGTTCAAACCGGATTCAAGCGTCGTCAACGGATTGCTGGCACGTGCGTATTTGCTTACCGGACAATGGGGCGAAGCAGCCGGGGCTGCTCTTGAGGCTGCCGATGGATATGCTTTGATGACGGGCTCCAAAACGTATATGGGCTTTAACGATATATCCAATACCGAGTGGATGTGGGGACATCCTCAGTCCGTAAGCCAGTCCGATGCCAGCTATAATTTCTATTATATCGATGTGGTGACGCCCGACGCATATAACAGCTTCATGGCCGACCCGCACTTCAAGGACACTTTCGAAGCGGGGGATATTCGCCTGGATTTGTTCCAGTGGATGCGTGAAGGTTATTTGGGTTATCGCAAGTTCCGTATCCGCGCCGACCAGACCGGTGATATTGTCGTGATGCGTTCCGCCGAGATGTATCTGATAGCGGCGGAAGCGCTGGCTCGCGAGGGACGGTTGGAGGACGCCTTGAAACCGTTGAACACATTACGCAATGCCCGCGGACTTGCCGGCTATGACCTGACGGGGAAGACGCAAGACCGGCTTATCGATGATATTTTGCTGGAACGCCGGCGCGAACTGTGGGGTGAGGGATTCGGCATTACCGATATTCTCCGTACGCAACGTTCCGTAGAGCGTGTACCGTTGACGAAAGAGGAAGCGGAGCGGAAATACGATTGCTGGCAGCAAGGCGATACTTATAAAGAATATAATCCCGAAGGCCATTGGTTTACTTCCTTCCCCGACGGAACGAAGTTTGTACCGAACAGTGTGTATTATCTATATGCCATTCCGGAAAAGGAGACGAATGCGAATCCTCATTTATAAGAGAGGGGGCGGAACGCAATGAAGCATCTGCCCTCTTTATGAGCGGGGAGTAGACGCTTCACTGTGTTTTGCGTAACGGGCTGTCATCAACTATGCTCGAAGCGTTATTTTATATCTTTGCTTGCTCTTTCCTGTATCTTGCGTTTCACGAACTCAATCTTCAGGTTGGCTTCTTCCATCTCTCTCTTGATTTCCGTAATGGAAGACAGTAACTGCGCCAGTTCATAAACAGCCGCCACCGCCTTGCGGTCGTTCGGTGTCATGACAGTGGCATAGGAGCGTTCGCCAAGATAGTTGACACGTATGTTCTTGTCTTTGTTCAGGTTGAGGAAAGCGATTACATTGCCGTCTTCTCCCAACTTATAATCCGCTTTTTCTATCTTCTCTCCCAAATCGGCCGTTTCATAGCTGTCTTTGGAAGCCGGAGTTTCGGCAAAGCTGCCGTCGGGCGCGGTAACTTTTACGGCTAAGTGATGAATGTTGTGCGGACCGCAATAGATGGAAGTCATGCTCATAACCCCTGTTTCATCTACTTGGAAACGCAGGTAAGAGCGGTGCAGGTTCTTTTCTATCACTTGAGAGGGATGCAGGTAATTGCCTGTCCGTTGATATTCGGCGTCTTTCTCGAAAGTATAATTCTTCTTGAGGGCGTCCACTTCTTTTTGCTTGTCTTGGAGCATGCTGTCGAGGTAGACAAGTGTTTTCTCCTGCTCTTTCAGCTCCACCTGTTGCATAAGCCCGATACCCTCGCGCCGTGTTTCAAAAGCTTTCGGATAGAGTATCTTGATGCTGTCAATCTGTATCTTCGCTTCGCTGTAATCTCCGCGTTGAAACGCTTCGCGGGCTGCCCGGAGTTTCTCGCCTGCTTTTTTCTCCACATTGCTGCAAGAGAAGAGCGTGCAGCAGAGGCACGCAAGGAACACTGCTTTCTTCATAATTTTCATTCTTGATGTTAGTGGGGACAAAAATAAAAAATAATATCCGTATCTTTGCACCCTCAAAATGATTTATTGGCAAATGATTGAATTGACGACAGAAGAACTGAAGCAGCGTTTCAGTGACAACATATTTAAGCGGATTTCCGAAACGGCGGATGAGTTGGGGCTGGAGTGTTACGTAGTCGGCGGCTACGTGCGCGACATATTCCTGCAACGCCCTTCCAAAGATATCGATGTGGTGGTGGTGGGCAGCGGCATTGCGATGGCCGAGGCGCTTGCCAAGCGTTTGGGACGCGGCGCCCACCTTTCTGTTTTCAAGAATTTCGGTACGGCGCAGTTAAAGTATCACGGCACGGAAGTGGAGTTCGTGGGGGCGCGTAAAGAGTCCTACACGCACGACTCGCGTAAGCCGATTGTAGAGGACGGCTCGTTGGAAGACGACCAGAACCGTCGGGATTTTACCATCAATGCCTTGGCGGTGTGCCTGAACCGGGAACGCTATGGAGAATTGGCAGACCCTTTTGGCGGAATGGCGGACATGAGGGAGAAAACCATCCGCACGCCGCTCGACCCGGACATTACTTTCAGTGACGATCCCTTGCGCATGATGCGTTGCATCCGTTTTGCCACCCAACTGAATTTCTACATCGATGATGATACCTTTGAATCTTTGTGCCGTAACAAAGAACGCATCTCCATCATATCCAGAGAGCGCATTGCGGATGAACTGAACAAGATATTGCTGTCTCCCGTTCCGTCCAAAGGATTTATCGACTTAGACCGTTCCGGCCTGTTGCAACTTATCTTCCCGGAGCTGGTTGCCCTGCAAGGCGTTGAAACCCGCAATGGCAGAGCGCATAAGGATAATTTCTACCATACGCTCGAAGTGCTCGATAACATCAGCAAAAAGACCGGTAACCTCTGGCTGCGTTGGGCGGCTCTGCTGCACGATATAGCCAAACCGTCGACCAAACGTTGGGAACCCCGTGCCGGATGGACATTCCACAACCATAATTTCATCGGCGAGAAGATGATACCCGACATCTTTCGGAGAATGAAGCTTCCCATGAACGAGAAGATGAAATATGTGCAGAAACTGGTGGGGCTGCACATGCGTCCCATCGTGATAGCGGACGATGTGGTGACCGACTCCGCCGTCCGCCGTTTGCTGTTTGAGGCGGGAGACGATATAGACGACCTTATGACGCTGTGCGAGGCCGATATCACTTCCAAGAACATGGAGCGCAAACAACGCTTCCTGAACAACTTCCAACTGGTGCGCCAGAAACTGAAAGACTTGGAAGAACGCGACCGTATCCGCAATTTCCAGCCCCCTGTCAGTGGTGAGGAGATTATGAAAACATTCAATCTGCCGCCCTGCCGGCAAGTCGGGGCATTGAAAAGCGCCATCAAGGACGCCATATTGGACGGCATCATTCCCAATGAGTACGAAGCCGCCCGCGCGTTTATGCTGCAACGGGCGGAAAAGATGGGACTGAAATAGGCTTTGACATGTTTTTTCTTAACATGGCGTTTACCGGAGAAGGAGAAAATCACGGGAAATCCGGGAAAATGAGTGGTGAAAAGATAAAACGGCGGATGTAGCCCATCTATTTGGTAATTAGTGCTTTATCTTGCGTTTTTATCGGTATGTCCGAGGCTTTAGGGTTCATTTCGGGGTCAGGTTCACTTTGAACCCCTTTACCCCCCGAAAATCACTTCCAAGCAAGTATGGAATGACTTGTTTTTTTACTATATCCTGCTGATTATCCTTTTTGTGTATATCCTACAATCGGCGGTAATGGATATATCCTTACAATGCGGTAAATCCGCATGAGAACGGAAATTGATTGAATTAGGGATTGTTGAAATAGTCAATATATTGTAAATCAAATAAATGTCTTCAAAAGGGGCCGCCAAATAGGGTCATAGTGAACCTTTGAACCTTCTGAACCCTAAAGCGGGTTTTATTGGGTAAAAATAATATATAATACTTGTTCTGTTTGTCCCTTTTTACGAAAAAAATGAGTCTGCTCCGCAGCATAAAGATATTCGTTCCGCAGGACGGAAATATTCCTTTCACGGGATGAAGACATTCGTCTTGCGGGATAGAATAAATCGTCCCGTAAGACGAAATAAAACATCTCACGGGACGAACTGAACGGGTTTCGGTTATCATTCCGTCATTCTGGACGGAGCGATTTTCATTTTGATATACTCTCTTGGCCGCTTTGGCTACTCTTCCGCCTGGAACTTTCTGCTCACCTTCATCAGGTTGATGGAGTAGGTCACTATATTCTGCGCTTCCTGTATCATCGTCAGATATACCATGCTGACCTTGATGCTGCCGGATTGGCTTTGAATACGCTGCAATTCTTCACGTTTCAGGTGGGCAAGCTGGCCGTTCAGCTCGTTGGCTTTGTGTATATCTTCCTCGAAGTTGCTGTAATCGTTATTCTCCAGCTTGTGACGGCAGACTTGAAGCAGGTACACGATATCTTCCGTTACGTCTGCGAATTCGCCTTTCTGGATTGTATCGAGCGGTTTGAAGTTGTTGTCAATGTGTTCCAGACACGGTTCGCAAAGACGTCCTACACTGTATACCAACTCACTGGCGAAGTCATTGCCCTGATAGTAATAAAGTCCCTTTTCGAGAACGGTATTGTTGTCCAGGCGGCACATGGCGAGCGTTCCGGTACGCTTCATCTGTTTTACCAATTGCTTCTCGAACTTCACGGAACCCATTGCACGACGCAATCCGCGCAGGTTTTCGTGCAGGAAGGCGGTAACCGTACGTTCAAAATTATCTTCGGTGAATTCCAGTATTCTGCCAAGTTCCTCACGGGTATGCTTGCGCAATAGTTCCAGAATCTCCATATTGTCCGTGCTCTGCATCAGTTGCTTGATGGTGGCGTTGCCTTTTTCTTTCTCTTTACGCTTCTTGTACATTACCTGGCTGCGTATCAGCATGAATACGGCCAGGCCGATAAGGGCGACGATAGCGATTGTTCCGCCGAAATAGATGACGAAAGTAACGAAGAAACAGATGGTGAACGCCGCTCCGGCAGTAATGAACCAACCGCCGATAACGCTCAGCACACCGGTGATACGGAATACGGCGGAGTCGCGTCCCCAGGCACGGTCGGCGAGCGAGGTACCCATAGCCACCATGAAAGTGACGTAAGTGGTGGAGAGCGGAAGTTTCAGTGAAGTACCCAAGGCAATCAGCAGGCCGGCGAGTACCAGATTGACGGAAGCGCGTACCAAGTCGAATGCCGCACCGTCCGCGATAATGGCTTCGTCCTTTTGGAAACGGGTGGCAACCCAGCGTTTGCCGCTTTCGGGCATTACCTTGGAAAGCCCGTTGGCCACCGTCATGCTGAAACGTACCAATGTACGTGCTATGGGGGTGCTGCCGAAGCTTTCTTCACCTTCATCCTGACGGGAAAGGTCTACGGAAGTTTTGATTACATTATGGGCTTTTTTGGATGTGCACAGCGCATATACCATGATGACGCCCGCGCCGATAAGGAAATACCACGGCGTTTTGGCGGGGCCGAGCAGCGAGGTCATCAGGAAGCCGTCGGGTCCGGCAGCAGTGCCGTTGGCGGTATAGTCGATGAAAGAGGAGTAACCGGCGAGAGGCACACCGATAAAGTTCACCAAGTCGTTGCCGGCAAAGGCGAGGGCAAGGGCGAAAGTTCCCAAGAGCACGATTATCTTGAACACATTTACTTTGCACCAATGCAGCACCTGCATCAATATGGTAAAGAATACGAAGAAACAGCCGATAAGCATGGCGGTGTTGTCTTGTATCCAGTGCTTGTTTTCCGGTGTCATGAACGAGCTGTCCTTCAAGCCTTTTATCAGCATGAAGTAGACGATGGAAGTAGCCGCGATACCGCCGAAGATACCGATGCTGTACTTCATCTTCCCGGTGTAGTTGAAGGTAAAGACTATACGCGCCAGCCATTGTACCAGCATACCGAAGAAGAAAGCGATGGCTACCGACACGAATATAGCCATGATGACGGACAATGCCTTGTCGGTGTTGATAAGGTCTCCCAGTCCGAGAGTGTCGCTGCCGTACACTTTGATAAGCGCGAGGGCGAACGTACCGCCCAACAATTCAAAGACCATGGACACGGTAGTGGATGTCGGCATTCCCATGGTGTTGAATACATCCAACAGCACCACGTCCGTCAGCATCACGGCCAACAGGATACACATGATTTCCGCGAAATAGAAATGCTCCGGCTGGTAGATACCGTGGCGGGCGATGTCCATCATACCGTTGGATAGGGCGGCGCCGATAAATACGCCGATACCCGCTATGAACAGTATGGTCTTGAACGATGCTGCTTTTGCTCCGACAGCAGATTGTAGAAAGTTAACCGCATCATTACTGACACCCACCACAAGGTCGAAGACCGCGAGGACGAACAGGAAGATGACAATGCATAAGTAGATAGTTTCCATAACATGTATTTTATTTCCGGCTGCAAAGGAACGTTTTTCGTGTTGCAAGGAAATGTCATATATGTTACAGAAATGTTACATCGGCGAATAGAGGGTTGTATAAATGGTCTGCTTGTTGTTAATATTATTTTTTGTACTTTTGTTCATTATAGTAAAATATAATATAAGATAGATGTAAATTAATGTGATACATTTTTTTATGATGAGAAGGATATCGGCACTATTGTTATTGCTTGTCGTCTCTGGAACGCTTTATTCCAGAAGTAACGAAATGAGTTTGCTGCTTGCCAGACTGGATTCGGTATTGGCAAACAGCGGAAAGTATGTTTTGGAGAAAGAAGAAAGGATAGAAGAACTGCAGGGCAAGCGGGCTTCGGCATTGAAACTGGAAGACAAACTGTGGATTAACAAAATGTTGTATGATGAATATTTTGTCTATAATGCAGATTCGGCTATGGCGTATGTGGATGATAATATAGAGATAGCGGGTTTGTTGGGGCGGAAAGACAAGAAGCAGGAGTGGATATTGAATAAAGTTTTTCTTCTTACGGCTCAAGGTCTGCTGCACGAAGCCGAAAAGGAGCTGCAACATGTGGACATGGCTTCGCTGGGTGAGGAGACGATATTTCAATATTATGATACGAAAATATACTTGTACTCGCACCTGGTGCAATTTATCGGGAGCCGTCTGGAACTGGTAAACTCTTATCATACTCTTGAAACGGAATTAAAGCATGAGGCCAAGCATCACATTACGCCTGAACATCCTTCGTATTATAGCTTTTGCGCATCGCTGCACAAGGAGTATCCCCGTTCCGCGGAAGGCGACAGCATAAAAGCGAAGCTAAAGGAGATAGTGGATAAGTCGTTGCTTGCCACCCGGACTGACGCTATCAACGCCTATGCGCTTGCCGTTATGTATTATAATGAGGGCGATGAATATAATTACGAAAAGTATCTGGCCTGCTCGGCGATAGCGGATATAAAAAACTGTAACCGCGATATAGCTTCTTTGGAAGAACTCTCCAATATGCTTTACCTGCAAGGAGACATAGACAGGGGGTATGTCTATATAAGCCATTGCCTGAAGGCGGCCTTGTTATATCCCAACAGGGTACGTGTGATAAATATTTCGGCGGTAATGGACAAACTTCAGCATGCTTACAGCCAAAGGAATGAAATGCAGGAAGGCAAATTGCGTAAGTCGCTCCGCATTGTCAGCATCTTGTCCGTCGTTCTGTTCGTATCCGTATTGTTCATCTGCCTTCAATTCGGGAAATTGTCGCGTTCCCGCAAAAAACTGGATGAAGCGAACCGGCTTCTTAACTTGCACGTTGGAGAACTTTCCGATGCCCACAGGATGCTGGCGGATGTAAACAAGGAGCTCAGCGAGATAAACGAGCGGTTGAAGGAAAGTAATAACAGGTTGCTGGAATCCAATTATGTAAAAGAGGAATACATAGGATATGTGTTTTCTCTATGCTCCAATTATATCACCAAACTCGAGGAGTATAGGAAAAACATCGGCAGGAAGCTTAAAGCAGGTCAAATAGATGATATAAAATCACTGGTTTCGGGCAATACCATTGTACAGGGGGAACTGAAAGAGTTTTACCATAGCTTCGACGCTATTTTTCTTCATGTATATCCGGATTTTGTGGAGGACTTCAATTCTCTTTTGCGTGATGAAGAAAGAATTGTCCTGAAAGAAGGCGAACTCCTGAATACGGAGTTGAGAATATATGCTCTCGTCCGGCTCGGAATAAACGACAGTGTAAAGATTGCGGAGTTTCTCCATTGCTCTCCGCAGACGGTTTATAACAATCGGCTGAAGACCCGGAATAAGGCGGCTATCCCTAAAGACGAATTTGCCGAAAGAGTGCATTTGTTAGGGAAAATGCAGAAATAGGAAAGGTGTCTTTATCATTTATCATCGGAAAAAGTTTACTCTTTGTGTTTGTTATGTTGCTGGTAATCAGTGAAGTGATATTAACGCTTATTTACTTCTATTGCTTACTTGCGCATACATGGTATGTACTGCCATGTTACCTTTGTTTCAGAAAATTAAAAATAGTGTTACCTTTTAAATTTAATTTATGAGACAAGAAAAAAACAATTCACAGAGTGCTAATTTGTTATCTTTTTACTAATTATGAAAAATGCATTATTATTATCTTTATTAATTCTTCTGGCAGGTCCTCTGCGGGCACAGCAGGAGAAAGTTTCTGTATTGAACGACCATACGGGAGCTAAACTGCTTGTAGGCGGCAAGCCTTTTATGGTGAATGGCATGAACTGGGATTACTTCCCGATAGGGACCAACTATTCGTATTCTTTATGGACCAGACCGGACGACGTGATTAAAGCCGCGTTGGATATCGACATGTCTTTATTGAAGAATATGGGAGTAAACGCCATCAGGCAGCATATGGGTGTACCTGCCAGGTGGATACAATATATTTATGAGAAATACGGTATCTATACCATGATATACAGTTCTTTCGGACGTTATGGAGTGACGCTGAACGGCGCGTGGATGAGCAATACCGACTATTCTTTGCCTGAAGTGCGGAAAGTCCTGTTGGATGAGGCCAAGGAACTGGTGAAAGAATATGATAATACACCGGGATTGCTCCTCTATCTGCTCGGTAATGAAAACAACTACGGTTTGTTCTGGCAGGGAGCCGAAACCGAAGATATTCCGGTGGAAGACCGCAAATCTACCATTCAGGCAATTCATCTCTATAAATTGTTTAATGAGGCGGCGGTAGAAATGAAGAAGATGAACGCATCCTATCCCATAGCCATTTGTAACGGCGACCTTTTGTTCCTCGACATCATAGCCCGGGAGTGCAAGGATGTTGATATCTTTGGCGTGAACTGCTATCGCGGCGACTCTTTCGGTGATTTGTTCAGCAGGGTAAAGGCGGAATATGGAAAGCCGGTACTGTTTACCGAGTTCGGTTCGGACGCCTTCAATGCCGTAACGATGAAAGAAGCCCAAAAGGAACAGGCGGATATATTGTTCAAAAACTGGGCGGAGATATATCTGAATGCGGCCGGAGTAGGCAACAACAATAACTCCATCGGCGGTTTTACCTTCCAGTTTGCCGACGGATGGTGGAAATCAGGGCAGACGACCAATCTGGATGTACACGATACCGAGGCTTCGTGGAGCAACGGCGGATATTTGTTCGACCACGTGGAGGGAGAAAACAATATGAATGAGGAGTGGTTTGGCATATGCGCCAAAGGAACGCCTGACAACAGGGGGATATACGAGCTTTATCCGCGTGCCGCATACTATGTGCTGCGAGATATACATAAGATTAATCCTTATGTTTCGGGAACCAATACTTCCTCAATCCTGAATAAGTTTTCCGATATAAACGTAATGTCTTCTGTCTTATCCGCCCGTAGCGACAAGGCTGCCTTGCAGGGTGAAACCACCCGGTTGATACGGCTCAGCGAGCTTAGAGGAGAATTTTCGACTTACAATACGGGAGGGACGCACACGACTACTCCAAGCTCCAAACCGGATGTTCCTACCGAATTTCCCGCTTTTAAAGGTTTCGACCATACGGAGTCTTTCTATGTAGGCGTCGCTTCGAATCCGACGGAGAATGTGCAGGCGGAGGTTACCGTAAACTTTCTGGGAAATGTAGCCGAGAACCCGATAGATGAGATATTCTATGAGAACAGGGGACGTTCCAGATATATAGTGGACGGAAACGGCGAGTATGTGGATTTAGGTCCGTTGGAACGGTTTAAACTTTATAGCGCGGGCTTTGACTGGAACGGCAAACTCTTTAACCTGAAAACATTCTTCCGCAAGGGGCACTATCATTGGGGATACGAAGGAGACTTCTTCGGGTTTTATCCGGAAGCCAATTATGGCGACAATATGGACATTTATGGCGGTGAAGCCCCTTTCGGGACGGAAATCGAAGGTAAGGGATTCTTTAAAGGCTTTAAAGCGGCCTTCGGTCCGGAATTGTGGTGGGGAGCGAACCCGGCTTTGCTCGTCAAGTATCAACGGAATATAGGCAAGTTCGATGTAGCCGGTATTTTCCATTACGACTTATCGCAACGCAGAGGCTCTACTACGTCATACGCCATTCCTTCGCCCAAGAACACCAGGGCTTCCCTTATGGTAGGGCGGACATTCGGACGTTTCAACATCGTGGCCGGCGGTTTATGGTCGGGAACGACGTTGGTGGGACGTACATTTCAGGCTACCAAGGAAGATAAGGCGGATGCCGTTGTCTATTCGGACGTAGTGAAGACCTCCGATACGTTTGGCGGCAAGCTGAAGCTTACTTATAGCGGCGGCCGGTTCAACGCCTATGCGCAGGGTGCGATAATGGGATTGGTGGCCGAAGGCGGAACGGACTATACCCGTACGCTTACCGGGTGGCGGCTGAAAGATAGCGGCAGCGGAAACCAGTCCAATGTTCTTGCGGGTTTTACCTATAATATAGGCAATTTCCAGATAGCGCCTAATTTCTTATGGCAGAAACCGCTTGTAGGCCCGATGCCTAATGGCGTGAATGCTCCCGGCCGACCCAGAAATATCCTCGATGACCCCTTTGCCGTGAGAGATAACAGGGAAACGACTGCGGGCGAGCTTCTGTTGACCTACGACCCTACACCCGCCACATGGATGTACGACTGGGAGAATGAGAACAACGAAGATGCTCCGTTTGCCGCTTCATTGGGCTTTATTTACCGTCATCATCCCACTTCACAGGATGCGGCGATAGGTATACAGGCTAACGGACGTTCCACTTTTGCCTTTGGGGGAGCTGCCCCGGCGCACGATCTCTGGGAAACGAACCTTAAAATAACTTCGCGCATCACCAATGATTTCGGAATAATAGGAAGCGCATACTACGGAACGGGTCAGGCTAATGGAGACGATGCGCGCCTTATCAGAAGGGCCGGTGCCGAAGTGAGAATGATTTATAAGAAATTAAGACTGAACATGGAGGCAAAGTTCAACGACTGGGGGCCTTATGACTACCACAAGGATTTTAACCTGACTTTCCCTTTCCAGGGTATGCTGGACTTGTCCACCAACCTCGCGCAGCCTAAATGGCTTGGCAAGTTGTCTACCCGTGTGGGTATCAGAGGTACGTACAGGACATTGGACCAATACTCTCCCCGCTATGTCGCCGGATATGTTGCGGACGGAGTAGGCGGCTTTGAGTCGAGTACGGATATCATCGGTGCGGGACGCGGCAACGAATGGGAAGTGAGAACTTACATAGCATTCAGTCTTTTCTAATCAACGGATAAATAAATACGATACTTATGAAATACAAAAACAATATATCAGCCAAACTTCTGGTTGCGGTGGCTGTGCTTTCGCTGTCCGGATGCACAAGGGAGATAGATACGGATGTGTTGGCGACTTACCCCAATCTGTCGGAGGTATTTATCGACGGATTCTCGTCCGATTTGCAGTATCAGGCATGGGGAAAAGTGACAAATTTCGATACGGATACGGATACCAAATACAGCGGTACTACATCTATAAGAGTGGAAGTGCCTGTTCCGAGCGACCCGATGGGCAACTATGCGGGAGGTGTCTTCTATTCTTCTACCGGCAGAAATCTTTCGGAGTATGACGCGTTGACATTCTATGCCAAATCTTCCGTGCCGGCTAAAATGGAAGTCGGGATAGGAAATTATGACACGGAAGACTATTTGATAGGATTACAGGACGTAAAGCTGAATGCCAACTGGAACAAGGTTATTATTCCTATTCCCAACGCGGCGAAGCTGCTTTCGGAAAAAGGCTTGTTCTATTATTCCGCCGGCGCGGTGGATGGCGAGGGCTATACGATATGGATTGATGAGGTTAAGTTTGAATACCTCGGTACGTTGGCTCATGCCCATATAGAGGATGTGGAACGACCCGGCTTCCCCGGAAAAGTGAATATAGGGACACTTACGGAAACCATAAACCTGCCGAATGGAGTAAACCAGACGATGCAGGTTTCCTCGAAGTTCTTCACCTTCGAATCTTCCGACCCGGATGTGGCTTCTGTGGCAGATAACGCCATAACGGTTCATAAAAGCGGAGAGGCGGTTATTTCTTTGAAAGAGGCGGGCGGACAGATAAAACTGCACTGTTATGATTTCGCTCCTACGCCCGAAAGAAATGAATCGGAAGTACTCTCTTTGTTCAGCGATTCTTATAGGAACAAGATTACCGCCAACTGGAATCCCCGGTGGCAGTACTCCACAGCGGAGTATGAGGATATGGATACCGGCGACAATCATATCGGATATTACAGCAATCTGAACTTTGTGGGCATCGTATTCAATTCGGTTGCCGATTGCTCGGCGATGACACATCTTCATTTGGATGTATTGAGCATGGACGAGATAGGTACAGGCTCTGAATTCAAAGTCGAGATACACGAAAGTAACAGCAATAACAATATTGTCTATTTGGCTACAAAGGCCACGCATCCCGATTTCAAAGCGGGGCAATGGCTTTCGCTCGATATTCCGCTGAACGATGCGGGCAAGCAGATAACGCAACTGGTTCTGGGATGTGACAGTAATACCAAGAACATTCTTTTGGATAATATTTATTTTTATTAAAGATGATGACTTATGAAACATTATAGAATCGTATTATTGGGCTTATTTACCATTTCCTTATCATTGTTGCTGGGTAGCTGCGAAAAGGATGAGGAAATCATCGAGCGTACGGAATGGGTACTTTCCTGGTCGGATGAATTTGATACGCCGACCGAAGACGGTAAACCCGATCCTTCGAAATGGGTGCACGAAACGGGCGTTACGGGAAACGGCAACCAGGAACTGCAAAACTACACCGACAGAGTAGAGAACGCCTCTTATGCAACTTACAACAACCTGGGATGCCTGAAGATAACCGCATTGGAGGACAACTATGAGGGGATAACGTATTCTTCCGCCAGAATTAAGACGGAAGGACTGTTCGAACAGAAATACGGACGCTTTGAAGCGCGTCTGATGTTGCCGTACGGTCCGGGCATCTGGCCTGCATTCTGGTTGCTGGGCGCCAACTACGCTACGGACGAATGGCCTGCATGCGGCGAGATAGATATTATGGAGAACAAGGGATACCAGCCCAATATCGTATCGAGCGCCTTGCATCTTCCGGGGCATTCGGCGGGAAACGCCATAACCCAGACGTTTGGATACGAGAAACAGCGGTTTGACACCGACTTCCATGTGTTTGCGGCAGAATGGGATGAGACTAAAATAGACTTCTTTGTGGATAATGTGCTTTATAAAAGAGTAAAGGCTGTTGATGTAACCGATGGCGAATGGGTGTTCGACCACCCGTTCTTCATTATCCTGAATGTGGCGGTAGGAGGAACTTTCGGCGGCAATCCTACGGAAGACACCGTATTTCCCCAAAGCATGTATGTGGATTATGTAAGGGTGTACCGCAAGTCGACAAGTCCCGAACAACCCGGTGCCGCGGGAGGCGACGTTTCTTCCAACGGAACGATAGGAAGCTGGGACTTTAACGGAGCAGACTCCGACAAAGGACTTTTAGAGCCCGACCTTAATTAATTTGTCAATCTACTTTTAAAGAATCAGAATTATGAATCTAATAAATATACACAACTGTTATATAGGACTTATGGCGGTTATGTCCCTTGTGCTCGTTTCGTGCGCGGATGAAACCGGATTGGATAACAGCCGGGAGAGAGGTGACATCGTTTTCTCCGCCCAGATAGGCAAGGCGGTAAGCAGAATAACAAATAATCAATGGGACGGTGACGAACTGGTAGGCATAAAAGTAGGCGAAACCGTGAAAACCTACAAAGTGGCAGCCGATGGAAAAATGTCTACCGAGGATACGCCTTATGTGTGGGACGGAACAAGCTACGACGTGTTGGCATGGAGCCCGCTTACCGATGAACCGATAGACCTGACAGACCAGACTACGGAGAAGAAACTCTTTGACTGCGATTTGCTGGTAAGTACCGCCAAAGTCAATTCCAAGAATATGCGCCTTGTGTTTAAGCACCGGATGACCCGGATGTGGTGGGAGCTTCAGAAGTTTGAAGGGTACACGGAAGAAGAGGTGAACAACGCGAAGATTTCGTTTGTAGGCTATGGAGCGGTAATGTACACGGATGGTGAGGTGACACCGGTAGGCGAGGCAGACCAACTGATTGCTACTCACAATACGAGAGGAGAATATTACAGAAACGGAGAAGCCATGCTGGTGTCGGGTGATATGTGGGGAAAACCTCTGATACGGATAGAAATCGGAGGAGACGTATATACGTATACCCCGAGCAAGGACGATGCGAACGATGTGGCGAAGAAGACGGGTGACTTGCTGCCTAATGTATGGCAGCGGTATTACTTATCGGTCAGCAAACAGGGATTGAAAGTGGATATGGAGTCCGGTGAAATAGGTTGGAGCAATGGGAATATCGATGGTGGTGATATTGTGGATGCTAATTTTAAGGTTGTGATTCCTGAAGAAATAAAAGAAATGGATGGTTATGGATATGATGGCTTGGATGATGAAGGCTTTATAATCAATACTGATAATAGTTTCTCCATAACTTATAAGGAGAGTAAACCGAGCGGCGGTATCAATTTCGAAGGTTTATGTGACCGGGTACGTACGGTAGAAGATACAGAGCAAGGTAAGGTTAAGTTCACTTTCAGCAATATCCGTTCAGACATAAAGTTGGCATACACTGAGGAGTATATGGAAATAGGTTATTACTTCTATGATGACGGAAATTTCGGTGCGGAGCCTAAAGAGAATGCAATAGGTATAATATATAAGGTAGGCAAGCATGCTACGGATGATATTGCAAATTATGCAGGTTCAAAACTTGAAGACAATATCCGCGGCTATGTAGTGGCTTTAAAGGATGAGGTAAATGATGAAGATGATACCTTCCAATGGCGAACAGGAACTGATAGTGAAGGTTTATCCGGGGATGACTATCCGGAGAATGGAGTAGGAGATGGAAAAACCACTAAGTATTTGGGATATCCTAATACGAAATATCTTATAGCGAAAGCTAAGGAAAAAAGGATAGAAGTGCCGGCGGCATCGGCTTCTACCAGTAAGGATGCACCGGAGAATACATCCGGTTGGTATTTGCCTTCTCACACACAGTTGAAGGACTTAGCTGTTCTTGCGAATACTTCATACCTCAATTACATTCCGTTGAACGGTACTTATTGGGATAGTTCATTCGATGGCGGGAATACCAATGCTTACGTTGTAAACTTCAATGCGAACGGAGCCATAGGCAGTACCGAATTTTATAAGCAGGTGGACGCTAAAAACAAAGTTCGTCTTATCCTGACTTTCTAATCAATCACTAAAAATAAACAATTATGAAACAACTATATTTATATATCAGACTGGCATCTGTGTTATTGCTGCTCTCGGCTTGCGCACAAGATAATATGCCGGGCTTGGACGAAGAAAGCGCAACAGGTGCTTCTGATGACATTCTCATTATCCATACAGTAGAGCAAACCGGTTTTAGAGCAAATCAGAGTACGCGTTCATCCTATACGGGCTATGCCATAAAGTTTGAGAACGATGATAAACTCGGGCTTATACTGATAGATGATAATGAACAGATAGGCAACGTTCCATTCTCCTATACGGAAGCCGGAGGCTGGGTTGGCGGTGATGACGCATATTATACTTCTGCCATAAGCAAGATTATCGCTTACTATCCGTATAACGAGAGTCTCCCAACGAATGTAGTTTCTTTAGAAGCCTTGAAGAATACAGTGGAGATAAAGGCCGATCAAAGCTCTTTAGACGATTTTAAGCAAATGGATTTGCTGGTATGCGAGATTGCCAATCCTGCTCCGGAACTGGATATCAACTTCGAGCACGCTTTTTCTTTGATAGAGCTTTCGGCTGAATCTGTTGTAGGTGTGGACGGGGAGGAGTTCACATACAATGTGGAAATGTCCGATGTTGGATTATCCATAGGTGATGCCATGTACACTCCGGCTACTCTAAACGGTACTTATGTTTGTCTGATAAAGGATGGTGTACAGTTGGAGCAGAACGAATTCAGATATTTCTATACCATATCGGGCAACGTATCGGCAAAGACGATAAGCAGCACTACTTCTATGGTATCCGGTACGCAATATACCTTCCCGTGCACGATACCGTCGGCGGGTGGTGATGAGGAAATTGTGGCAGCAGGTGATTTTTATTGCGTATCCGACGCTACCAATAATGTGGTTATCATTCCGGGTAACGCCGCTGCTATTCCTGCCGGACTGACATGTAAAGGTGTTGTGTTCCATATACTGGATGATGATTTCAATGCCTTTAAGGAAATGAATGATTTGGACGGTGAGACTTTGGACGGATATAAAAATAAGCATGGTTTGGTGGTCTCATTGAAGAAGGGGCAAGTCTTCGGAAGCGGAGACGTAAATGCGATAGAAGCTGCTTTGCAGGCGATAGATTCGGACAATTATACAAGTATGGACGTATCCAACGGCTATAAAGCGACACAGGGCTTATTGGCACCATCAGAGGGGGTATCTTTCACTGCTTTGGCAAACCATAAGGAAAGCATACCGAATGCCACTTCCTGGTATGCTCCTTCGTTCAATGAACTTAAATATCTTATCAAGGGGGAAGATGCGGCATCAGAGGAGGCTTCTACTTCAGGGCAAGAACGCATCAATAAGTCATTGAAGAAAATCGGGGCGGATGAATTGTCAGGTACTATTCCTTCCGTTACCTTTTATAATGGTACAGGCGGCCATGGTTTGTGCCTAATGGAAGCAGGAACAGAGAAAGACTGGCATGGTGTGCCCGGTGAAGTCTTTTATCCGATTTGTGCTTTTTGATGTAACCGCGTATAATTTAATGGCAGATACTCTTGCTGTAAACTAAATTTTAATCTTTATATATGAAACTGACCAATACATTATTTACCGTAGCCGTTGCCGCCTTGTCGCTGACAGCTTGCGGTACAAAAAATACGAATGCCGACTTGGAAATAGAGAATAAAGTGGAAGCCTTGCTCGGCAAGATGACCCTTGAAGAAAAGTTGGGGCAGATGAACCAGCTAAGCCCGTGGGATTTCGACGAGCTGGCAGGCAAGGTACGTAAGGGCGAGGTAGGCTCTATACTGAACTATACCGATTCGGCATTGGTGAACAAGATACAGAGAGTGGCGGTAGAGGAGTCCCGTTTGGGTATTCCCCTGTTGGTATCCCGAGATGTGATACATGGCTATAAGACTATCTTCCCCATTCCGCTGGGGCAAGCTGCCACATTCAATCCTCAGATAGTAGAACGCGGTGCACGTGTAGCTGCCGTGGAAGCTTCTGCCGATGGTATCCGCTGGACGTTTGCGCCTATGATAGACATTTCACGCGACCCGCGTTGGGGACGCATCGCCGAAAGTTGCGGAGAAGACCCTTATCTGACTTCGGTAATGGGTACGGCAATGATAAAGGGCTTTCAGGGAAGCTTACTGAACAGCCCTACTTCAATGGCAGCATGTGCAAAGCACTTTGTGGCTTATGGCGCTTCCGAAGGCGGTAAGGATTATAATTCTACGTTTGTTCCCGAAAGAGTGTTGCGTAATGTGTATCTTCCCCCTTTCAAGGCCGCAGTAGATGCGGGATGTGCCACTTTCATGACTTCGTTCAATGATAACGACGGCGTGCCGGGTACGGCAAACAAGTTCGTGCTGAAAGACATCCTGCGCGATGAATGGAAGTTCGACGGAATGGTAGTGACAGACTGGGCTTCGGCTGCCGAAATGATAAATCACGGCTTCTGCGCAGACGGTAAGGATGCCGCCGAGAAGTCGGTCAATGCCGGGGTGGATATGGATATGGTGAGCGAGACCTTTATCAAGAACCTGAAGCGGTCTTTGGAGGAAAATGTAGTGTCCATGCAGGCGATAGACAATGCGGTGCGTAATATTCTCCGCCTGAAATTCCGTATGGGCTTGTTCGATAATCCTTATATCGCTACACCGCAACGTGTGAAATACGCGGAGGAACATCTGAAGGCCGCAAAAGAAGCTGTAGAACAATCGGTAATTCTCTTGAAGAACAGTAACGGGACGCTTCCGCTGACGGATAATGTACGTACGATAGCCGTCGTCGGCCCTATGGCGGACGCTCCGTACGAGCAACTGGGAACATGGGTGTTCGACGGCGAAAAGGAACATACCGTTACCCCGTTGAAAGCCATTAAGGAGATGTACGGCGACAAGGTGAATGTCATATTCGAACCTGCGCTGGCTTATAGCCGCGACAAGGACCGGAGCGGTATTGTGAAAGCCGTAAGCGCGGCACGCCGTGCGGACGCGGTAATTGTTTTTGTAGGAGAGGAGTCTATTCTTTCGGGTGAAGCGCATTCTCTTGCCAACCTCGACCTGCAAGGAGCGCAGAGCGAACTTATAAAATCATTGTCTGCTGTCGGCAAGCCGTTGGTGACGGTAGTCATGGCAGGTCGCCAGCTCACTATCGGTAAAGAGGTGGAGGCTTCGGATGCTGTACTTTACTTATTCCACCCGGGTACAATGGGCGGCCCTGCCATTGCCGACATTCTGTTCGGAAAGGTCAATCCCAGTGCAAAGACTCCGGTTACTTTCCCGCGTATGACGGGACAACTACCTATGTATTACGCGCATAATAATACCGGACGTCCTGCCAATCCTACCGAAATGTTGATAGACGAAATTCCTGTTGAGGCGGGACAGACTTCCGTAGGATGCCGTTCATTCTATCTTGATGCAGGTGATACGCCGTTGTTCCCGTTCGGTTACGGCTTGTCTTACACGACGTTTGAGTATAGTAATCTGAAGTTGGCTTCGGACATGCTTACCGTAGGCGGTGAACTGCTTGTAACAGTGGATTTGAAGAATACGGGGCGGTATGACGGTGTGGAAGTTGTCCAACTGTATATTCAGGATAAGGTAGGCTCGGTGACCCGCCCGGTAAAGGAACTCAAGGCTTTTCGCCGTGTGGCACTTAAGGCAGGAGAGTCTACGGTCGTTTCATTCTCCCTGCCTGTTTCCGAGCTTGCCTTTTGGGGGTATGACATGACTTACGGCGTGGAACCGGGTGACTTCAGGTTATGGGTAGGAACAAGCAGTGCCGAGGGGTTGTCTGCCGACTTTACCGTAGCGGCTCGTTGACACGCGCATCGTAGTTCAGGATAACAATAGATAGCACGGTATATGTGCAAAATACAAGTAGCCCTTTACGCTTCCTGAAGTAATATTTTGGAAGCCTGAAGGGCTACTTTACAATGTTGAAGGGGTATGTTATGAGGGGAATTGTCGTTGCTTGTCCCTCAAGTATTCGTAGAAAGTATATTGCGACCGTATCTTCTCCTTTTGCGGACGGGCTGATTTCCAACGGTTATGCAGGCGGTCGTCCACAAAACAGGCCTTGCGCTTGTCCGATAGCTGAATGGAGAGCATATCAGACAGCTCCCGTTTCAAGTCCGGGTCTAAGATAGGAGTTACGGCTTCGATGCGGCGGTATAGGTTGCGGCGCATCCAGTCCGGTGAGCCGAGAAAGAGTTTCGGTTTTCCGCCGTTCCCGAAGTACCATACGCGGGCATGCTCGAGGAAAGTGTCTACGATACGTGTTACACGGATGTTACGGCTGAATTTCCGTCCGGGAATCAGGCAGCAGATACCCCGTACGATAAGGTCTGTCTTGACTCCCGCCTGCGAAGCCTCGTACAGCCGCTCTATCATGGCGGGGTCTTGCAGGGCGTTCATTTTGAGGATAATCCTTCCCTGCTTTCCGCTTTTTGCCAGTTCTATCTCATGGTCGATGAGGCGGTTCAGTTCGGGTATCAGATTGAAACGCGCCACCAGCAGACGGTGGAATACGGGATTTTCCTTACCCTGAAAAGTGCGGAACAGGTTGTGCAAGTCGTTTACGAGCACCGGGTTGCAGGTGAACAGGCCGGAGTCGGCATAGAGCGTGGCTGTCTTCTCATTAAAGTTTCCGGTACTTATATAGGCATAACTGGGCAGTTTGTGTCCTTGCCTGTCGCGGCGCAGCACAAGGGCTACTTTGGCATGTACTTTCAGTCCGGGCAGGCTGAACAGGATATTGATGCCGGCTGCTTTCATCATCTCGGCGGTTGCCAGGTTGTTCTCCTCATCGAAGCGGGCTTTCAGCTCCACGAAAACGGTTACTTTCTTGCCATTCTGCGCAGCGGCTATCAGGGTGTTGATAACAGCGGAGTTTTCCGCGACACGATACTGGGTGACCATAATCTCGCGTACGGTAGGCTCGTGTACGGCTTCGTACAGGAAATGGATGAAGTGCTCGAAAGAGTGGTAGGGATAGTGCAGCAGCAAATCCTTTTTCTCCACATACCGGAAGATGGACTCCCGTTCGTCCAGGCAAGTCAGCTTCATGGGCTGGGGCTTGCGGATGGGGCGTACGGCACTGTTCGGATTGGGCAGATGCCGCAGGTCTTCCATGTTGAGGTGCTTGTCGCCGGGTACCAGCTCTTGACGGTTGATGCGGAAAGCGTCTACCAAAAAGTCCAGAAAATCGTCGGGCATGGCACGGTCGTATACAAAACGGCAGACTGCTCCTATCTTGCGCTTTTTAACCTTACTCTTTACCTGCTCTATAATCTCGGATGTATTGGCCGATTCATCTATCAGTATATCCGCATCCCGTGAAATCTTGATGCAATAACTGCTGTCTACGTCATAACCGGGAAAAATCGTATCGATATTGGCCTTGATAATGTCCTCGATGAACATCAGGTAATAGTTCTTTTCATGCTTGGGCAGCTCGATGAAGCGGGGCACTTTACTGTAGGGCAGCTTCATGACGAAGTATTGTATACGGTTGGGATCGTCCGAGGGCACACCTTTTAAATAGAGGCGTACGGCCAGATACAGGCGGTTGTCGCGCAAGAATGATATGACTTTGTCCTTGCTGACGGGCACGGGAGTGAGATATGGAAAGATTTCTTCCCGGAAGAAGCGTCTCAGGAATTCTTTATGGAAAGGCTCTACGTTGCGGCTCTGATAAAAAATGATGTGCTGTTGCCGCAGTGCGGGCAGTATCTTCTGTTCATAGATGCGGATACGCTCTTCCAACTGGCGGTTTACTTCCTCGTTGATTTCGGCTACCAGCTGCATGGCAGACTGTACGCTCTCTTCATCGCTATGCGCGGCGCCGGTGGCGATGGCCTTATGGTCGGCTACACGTATTTTGTAGAACTCTTCCAGGTTGGACGAGTATATGGATATAAAGTTGATGCGCTCGTACAGCGGCAGTGTGTCGTCTTCTGCTTCCAGGAGTACCCGGTAGTTGAATGACAGCCAACTGATGTCGCGCTTGAAATATCTGCTCTCCATAAGATTAGGTTTATTTTCCAAATATAGCTACCTTTGCAGATATAAACAAAGGAAAGATGACAAAAGTTGGTTTACTGTCGGATACGCACGGATATTGGGATGAGAAGTACTTGCAATACTTCGAGCCGTGTGACGAAATATGGCATGCGGGTGATATCGGTACATTGGAAGTTGCGCGGAAACTGGCGGCTTTCCGTCCGTTTCGCGCGGTGTACGGCAACATAGACGGGCAAGACCTGCGTCAGCTTTATCCCCAGGTGCTCCGTTTTACGGTAGACGGTGCCGAGGTGCTGATGAAACATATCGGCGGTTATCCCGGCAAGTACGATCCGTCCGTACAGGGAAGCATTCTGGTACGTCCGCCCAAGCTGTTCGTCAGCGGGCATTCGCACATATTAAAGGTGAAGTTCGACAAGACACTGGGCATGCTTCATATAAACCCCGGTGCGGCAGGTATTTACGGTTTTCACAAGGTACGTACGATGGTGCGTTTCGTTATAGACGGCGGTGTGTTTAAAGACCTTGAAGTCATAGAGCTTGCAGGCTGATTTTGACTGTATAATTTTGCCATGTCAGAACTTTTTCTGAACTTTGCGCTTTGAATAGCAACGAGAGCCGTGGGGCATTGTCCTCCTTCTTATTTTATTCTACATTTGAAGTCAATCCAATAAAGAACTGAAATATGAAAGGAATTATTCTTGCAGGTGGCAGCGCCACTCGTCTCTATCCATTGTCCAAGGCTATCTCCAAGCAGATTATGCCTGTCTACGACAAGCCCATGATTTACTACCCCCTTTCCACTTTGATGCTGGCGGGAATACGTGAAGTGCTGATTATCTCCACTCCGCGCGACTTACCCATGTTTCGCGATTTGTTAGGAACAGGCGAGGAGCTTGGCATGTCTTTTTCTTATAAGGTACAGGAGAATCCCAACGGATTGGCGCAGGCCTTTGTGCTCGGAGCGGAGTTTCTGAACGGTGAGCCGGGATGCCTTATTCTGGGTGACAATATGTTCTATGGTCAGGGCTTTTCCGCCATGTTGAAGCGTGCCGCTTCCATCGAGAAAGGCGCGTGTATCTTCGGTTATTATGTAAAAGACCCGCGTGCGTATGGCGTGGTGGAGTTCGATGCCGACGGTAAGGCCATTTCTTTGGAAGAGAAGCCTGCACAGCCCAAGAGCAATTATGCGGTTCCCGGTTTATACTTCTATGACTCCACAGTGACGGAAAAAGCCGCCGCTTTGAAACCGTCCGCCCGCGGTGAATATGAAATTACCGACCTCAATCGTCTTTATCTGGAAGAAGGTACGCTGAAAGTAGAGCTTTTCGGCCGTGGTTTCGCCTGGCTTGATACGGGTAACTGCGACAGTCTGCTCGAAGCCAGCAATTTCGTTGCTACCATACAGAACCGTCAGGGATTCCGTGTGAGCTGTATCGAGGAGATAGCATGGCGCAAAGGATGGATAGATGTAGACCAGCTCCATCGCCTCGGTGAACAACTGGGCAAGACGGAATATGGCAAGTATTTGATGGAACTTGCGGACTCGTACCGCTGACAAGAAGCATGTGACTTCTCTATTTCTTAATTTTTAATTCTCAATTTTTAATTTATGAAGACTTATCTTGTAACCGGCGCTGCCGGATTTATCGGAGCTAATTATATAAAGTATATTCTGGCGAAGCACGATGATATAAGAGTTGTAATATTGGACGCCCTGACTTATGCCGGAAATTTGGGTACTGTTGCCAAAGATATTGATGATGAACGTTGTTTTTTCGTTAAAGGCGATATCTGCGACCGCATTCTTGCCGACGAACTGTTTGCGAAATATAAATTCGATTATGTGGTGAACTTTGCAGCAGAAAGTCATGTAGACCGCAGTATCGAGAATCCTCAGCTTTTCCTTATGACTAATATTCTGGGTACTCAGAATCTGCTGGATGCCGCTCGTCGTGCGTGGGTAACGGGAAAGGACGAATCCGGTTATCCTACCTGGCGTAACGGAGTGCGCTATCACCAGGTGTCTACGGACGAAGTTTACGGTTCGCTGGGAGCGGAAGGTTTCTTCACGGAGAATACGCCGCTGTGTCCGCATAGCCCGTACAGTGCGTCTAAGACCAGTGCCGATATGGTGGTGATGGCCTATCATGATACCTATAAAATGCCGGTTACCATTACCCGCTGTTCCAATAACTACGGCCCGTATCACTTCCCCGAAAAACTGATTCCGTTGATTATAAAGAATATCCTCGAAGGTAAGAACCTTCCTGTATACGGTGACGGCAGCAATGTACGCGACTGGCTGTATGTGGAAGACCATTGCAAAGCCATCGACCTCGTTGTGCGCAAAGGCGTAGAGGGTGAGGTTTATAATGTAGGCGGCCATAACGAAAAGACCAATCTGGAGATTGTGAAACTGACTATCGCCACTATCCGCCGTCTGATGGAAGAAGAACCGAAATATCGCGCAGTCTTGAAAAAACAAGTGAAAGACGCCGACGGACAGATTGACATCAGCTGGATAAACGAAGAGTTGATAACGTTCGTGAAAGACCGTTTAGGTCACGACCAGCGTTATGCCATCGACCCCACCAAGATAACGGACGCCTTAGGCTGGTATCCCGAAACAAAATTTGAAGTCGGTATCGTTAAGACTATCGAATGGTATCTGAATAATCAGGACTGGGTGGAAGAGGTGACCAGCGGCGATTATCAGAAGTACTACGAAAGAATGTACGGAAAGAAATAATAGTTACTGAATAAAGGCAAGGCTCAGCAGCAGGCCAAAGAACAGCATATTACGTGAGGTCTCACCTAATATGCTGTTCAGTTTTTTACCGCTTCGTATTGCTGCCATTTTACGCCATGTCAGTACGTGCAGGTACAGGTAGACACAGGGAGCCCAGATGAAAGCAAGCGGTTCTATTTTATCGTTGTAAACAAACCATAGGCTGAGCAAGGCGGCTGCTATGCCTAATCCCAGATACAGGTAACGGCCGAAAGGTTCGCCGAAGCGGACAATCAGTGTGCGCTTGCCGCTGAGAGCGTCCTGTTCCCGGTCGCGGTAGTTGTTTACGACCAGTAAGGTGTCTATTACCAGGCCGCAGATGAGCGAGGCTACCCATACGTCGGCCGTAATGATATGGGCTTGTACGTAGTAAGTTCCGCCTACGGGGATGAAGCCGAAGAAAACCAATACGAGTAGGTCGCCCCATCCTTGATAGGAGAGGATGGTGGTATATAAGAATGCGAATATTACGCAGAGCAGCCCTAACAGTATCAGTTCCCAGCCGCCGTGGGGTAAGCGTCCCCAACATTGTTGCAGCAGGGCGCAACCCATGAGGCAGGAGAATATAAGCGTTCCTGCTATTCCTCGTTTCATGGCTATGGGGGTAATCCAGCCTTGTGCACAGGCGCGTTCGGGGCCGAGGCGGTCTGCACGGTCGCTGCCTTTCAGATAATCGTAAAGGTCGTTGATGAAGTTGGCGGCAATCTGCATGCCGCAGGCGAACAATACGCATAGCAGTGCCGGTATGATGTCGAATTTTCCATCGGCGAATGCCAGGGAAGAGCCTATCAGTACGGGAATGACAGCTCCCGTCAATGTCTTGGGACGGGCGGCGAGTATCCATGCGTAGAACGAGTTGGTCGTTATTGCTTTCATGTTGTTCTTTTAGAAAGTTATACCACAAAGATAGTTAAAGGATTTGTTATCTTTGCACTACTGTTCGGGTAAAATTATTCATTGTATCAAACAATAAAGATAAGTCTATGGGTCAGGTGTTGTGTTATAGAGGGTGTAAGAGCCTGTTGTTTTTTTCTGTTTTGGGATTGCTGTTCTTTTCTTCGTGTCGGTCTACGCAAAGTTTTACCTCACCTCTCCCTGAAGAGTATTCCATTCGGATGTCCAAGTCTTCGGCATCCGGATATAAGAATGTGAAGCGTGTCAGGAAGTATGAGTTTGCACACCGTGATGTACCTGCCGCGTTCGACGGATGCAGGCTGGGGTTTGTTTCCGATTTGCATTACCGGAGTTTGTTGAAGGAGAAAGGATTGAGGGATATAACCCGCCTGCTGAATGATTTGCGTCTCGATGCTCTGCTGATAGGTGGTGATTTGCATGAAGGTTGTGAGTATGTTCCGGATGTCATTGCGGCATTGGGAGCTGTGAAAACACCTTTGGGGACTTATGCCGTTCTTGGAAACAATGATTATGAAGCTTGTTATGATGATATCCTGAAGGAAATGGAACGTCAAGGTATTCACTTACTGGAGCATGAAGCCGATACTCTGAAACGAAACGGTGGGCGGATTGTGATAGCCGGAGTACGCAATCCTTTTAACCTTGGACAGAACGGGCAGTCGCCTACGCTTTCGCTCTCTCCCGATGACTTCGTTATATTGCTTTCGCATACTCCCGACTATGCCGAGGATGTTCCTGTTACCAATACCGACCTTGTGCTTGCCGGACATACGCATGGCGGACAGGTTACTTTATTCGGACTGTATGCTCCTGTCATTCCGTCTCGTTATGGGCAGCGTTTCCTTACCGGGTTGAGGTATAACTCAAATAATACGCCGATTATCATTACTAATGGTATCGGTACGTCCCGTAAGAACGTACGTTTTTTTGCGCCGAGCGAGGTGGTGGTGATAACGCTGCGGCGGTTTGTTAATATAGAACACACCATGCATTATGAGTGAATACACGGTGTGTTTATTTAGTAATCGTATTCTAAACTGAAATCGTCTACATAAAGTAAAGCTCCAGGTCCACCTACAAAGAAATCACCAAATTTACTGGCAGAGCAAACGAGAACTAAATAAGTAGGAACCCGACTTGTGTCCCGATAGTCCAAAGTCAGTTCGAATGACTTATATTCTGTGACTGTCTCGCCACTATAAAATTCTGCATAGGCAATGACACCCGGATCATTCTTGTTGAATACAGATAAATCAGAGGGTTTGGTACGTATCTCTAAAGGTTCTTTCCAATCTGTCAGTGCTATATAGATAGCACAAGTGTCCGGCTTTTCTTTCAAATGTTCATATCCGGAAGATACATAAGATATTGGGGCTGTAGAGTATTTGTAATGTCCTTTTAGTTTGGTCGGCCGAGCTGTAAAAGGTTTCCCGAAATCAAGTACTCCATTCGTTCCTTCAGTTCTGATATATTCTCCAATGAATAAATTACCGGCAGCAAACTTGCCAATACTGCCGAGACCTATAAATTTGGATTCAAGCCTGGCCGCTTTTCCTTTACCATTCCAAGTGTCATCAGTCGGTTGAGTGTTACTATCTCCCATTGTAGTGGCGCCTTTATTTCCAGTATCCCAAATAGGAGTACCGTTTATAGCCCAAGGATTCCAAACTTTATCTACTTGATGCCATTCGTCGAAAGAACCGCCCGGCAGTGTAACGGGTTCACTTGTAGTAAAAGATACTTCTTCTCCGTAGTCACTACCCGAATAAGCACGGTAAACATAGGTTGTGTTAGACTTCAATCCTGAAAGACGTGCAGTTAATTCTCCGTCATCGTCGTTTACATTTTCGGCTGCTATGACCTTCCATTCTGAAGAATCTGCAGGTTTATATTCAAATCCATTGTTGGCGCCTTCTTCACCATTACCATGAAGCCATGCCACATTGACCCATGCGTCAGCTTCGCCGGTTGCCACACTTTTATCACTTCTAGATATGGAGATAGTCCATTTCTCTTCAATGTCATGGTAGCGTACTATCACGGTCTTTGGAAAAGAAAAATCAAGGGCAGTGTTTAATGGAATCTCTATCTCGTTTCCTGATGGATCTAAGAAAGTCTGGGTTGAGATTTCGGCCGGACCTAATTTGATATCTGATATATATACGTTCTTTTGGCTGGCCGTTTTAGCAACTTCGGCAGTGATTTCATGTGTCTTGCTATTGATTTTAGGTTTACCGAACTGATTCTTGATTGTCAATTTTCTTTCAATTGTCTGACTTGCTTGGATTGTCCATTCATAGTCTTGATATAAAGATATAGTATACTTCTTGGGTGAAGATAAGTCAATAACTGTTGCAGAGTCCAATGGAGCTTCTACACCTTCGGTCACCTTACACTGTTTGACTACTACCTCTTTTAAATTGATAGTCTCTTTTAACGGTACAGTGACAGTACGAGTTACCTTATCGATAATTGTACTTCCTTCCTGTCCTTCTACTTCAAATGTAAGTATCTGAAGTGAGATGACCGGGTAGGGAATATCATTGCTGATACAGGAAATATTGATTTGCATACAAGATAGGAAACAAATCAATATGAGGCTGATATTTAGAATTCTTCTCTTCATAATTATAAATATGCAACAATACCTATGCTTATATTCAGTATATTAATTTTGAAATTCGCGCCACTTGATTTTCTCCAACCGGAACTTTCTCCATTGGTGGTTTGATTCTCTTCCCTATATTTGAATCCTGCCACTCCGAATGAAAGTTCTGCACTGATATTCTCCATAATAAATACTGTAGCTCCCGGATTTAATCCGATGTGTACTTCACGAATACGTGTTTGAGTATCTTTAAAATTTTCTTCACTACCACGTTTGTAACGTGAACTGCCTGTGTTGAATGAGAGAGAGGTTTCATTGAAAAGCCCAAAACGTTTTCCCCTGTCCAGCCCTACGTATGAACGATAGAAAACGGTGGTACTTAGCAAGTGCTCGTCAAAAGACATGTTTTTTAGTGAGAAGCTTAAGTCATCATCTATATCCAAACTTATATTCCCTAAATTGGCGTATACGTTTTGGTATCCAAATTTAATACCGATACAAATGTTTTCTTTAATGAAGTAGCCAACAAAAGGATTGATCGTGAATAACTTCGCTTTACAATCAAAATCTTTCAATAGTGATAAGAATTGAGTATCTTCACTGTCGTATCCGGCATAGGATACGGTTAAGCCAGTCATCCATGTTTTTCGTTTCACGAACAAATGGTTCACAATTCCTCTGTCGAACCTTCCTAAAAATCTCTTTTCAGAGATTGTATCTGATACATTGGTTATCTTATGGTCATCTGCTATCCTTAAAGTGTCGGTTTGAGCATATAAAGGAAAAGCAAGACAGACTAGGCAAGTGCAACACAATATTCTGATATATGTATTCATTGGCTGTATTCTTATAAATAAAAAGCAATCCCCATTCCAATAGAGAATATATTGATTCTAAAATTGATGGAACTGGAAGATTGATTAGCGATATGTATCTGATCGGTTACCTGACGGGTATGCCCATAATTGAGACCTAATACACCAATATTCACTTCCACTGCCGTATAATTGTTTATGAAAGCTACTAATCCCGGAGCTACTCCTAACTCTACACTGTACTTTTTACTGAATGTACCGGTAAGATCATCTCCTTTACCATTTATGAATTTAGACTGTCCGCCTTCAAACGTTAGCTGGGTTTCTGCAAATAAAGCGAATCGTCTGCTGTTACCCAGGCTGATATAATTTCTAAACATAGCCATACCGGAATAACTGTGGCTCAAAGAATAAACATCGTTCAAGTTAAAACTTAGGTCTTCACCTATTTCCAAATCCATCTGGTTGATTTTGGTCAGCGAACGTTTATAACCGAAACGTCCGCCTGCAGCCATATTATCTGCAAAAGCATAACATAATAATGGACTGATTTTGAAAGTGTATCCATCTCCAGACACAGATTCTATTACAAGAAAATTATAATCTTTCTGTTCGGACTGTGAATAAGAGATTGAACTGCCCACGATCCATTGACCTTTGGGTACAAACTTATGCATCGTTATATTTCTCATTCCCTGAGCATTTATTGTCGGAATTATGCTACATAGCAGGCTAATGAGAAATATAAACTTTATTATTAGTTTAATCATTATTATAAATCAATTCTAAGTCGTCTAACCATAATGTACTACCGGTACCACCGGTAAAGTAATCACCGTATCGGCTGGAAGTTGCTACCAGAATGATATATTTGGCTTTACGATTTGTATCTTTGTATTTTAACTCTATTTCAAAAGGTATCATACCATCCCCCTCTGTTGCTTCCGGGAAAATAATCTCTCCATAGGCAATGACATTTGGCCCTGTTTTGTCGAAAAACTTTTTAGCAGAAGTGTCTACCAGAAATGGAACATTATTGTCACCGGTTCCGTCTTCCGGCCAGTCACCAATAGCTACATAAACATATCCGTTGTCCATATCGCCTTTTTTTACATAATCTAAATCGGAATAATTTATGGCAACGGGATTGTATTTGGCATATCCTACTAATTTATCCGGGCGGGCAGCGTGTGGACGCCCAAAACCTATTTGCGCACCGCTTGTTCCGATAGTTTTGATATATTTGCCCACAAAGGCATTACCAGCTGCAAATTTGCCGATAGAACCTAAACCGACAAAGGCGGATTTCATCTTGATAGAACGTGTGCCGGTTGTTCCCGGTGCTCTCAACGACTCGTCATAAGTAGTGACATTATCGTTAGCAGAAAGGGTTGTGGACCCCCAGTTACCACTATCCCAATACATATCGTCTCCACTTTTGTATAAGAGTAGGGGCTTGTCCGGTTGCGACCAATCCTCAAAGCTGGAGTTCTTAAGTTGGATTGTTCGTTCCGTGGTGAATGTATAGGTTGGCGATTCACTGCTTTGACCTGAGCACCATGCTCGATATTCGTAAGTTGTACCAGGGGTAAGTCCTGTGATAAGTGCGGACATTTTACTTTGGTTGTTTTCTTCAATTGTGGCAACAGCTTTATCCCATTCATTTTCACTGCCTAATACTCTATATTCAAAAGCTAAATCTTTTGATTCCGCTGCGTCATAGGCCGTTTTGTTGACATTTGCTTCTACTGTAACTCTATGTGCCCAAACGGCATAGTCATTTACCAATTCTGTGGTTACAATAGCATTCGATACTAAAATACGTAAATTTGCCGTGCGATATTTACCATTGGCATCGGTTGCTTTTATAACTACCAGATAATCTCCCCCTTTGTCTTCTTCTCCTTCTTTTTTTGCGAAAGCGGCAAAAAATGCAGCCTTAAAAGTCATTTTAACAATAGAGTTGGTAGTCTCTTCGTCATAGTAATTTGCAAAAGTAACCTTATCTTTGATAGTTTCTTTGACATTATCCGCCATCGTCAGTACATCAATAGAGCTTGATTTTAAGCCTACCTTTGAAATAAATTCCGGGCATGTTAGTGTTAAACTTTTAAGTTCCGAAGTAGTAAGAACAAATACGTCTACATCTTTTCCGGAATCGTCAAGAGCAAAGTTAACAGGGTCATTTAAGGAGTGAAAAACACCATTTTCATATCGTTCTATACGAGGTTGCCGGCTAATCCCTATATTCCATGCTTTTAACATAGGCTCTTCGGCTACATTCAAGGTTATGGCCATACCGCCATCTTGTGGGTCTAATTCTTCGTAATCAAAAGTCAGAGTATATTTGGTAGATATTTTTATATCTTTCAATGTGCCTTCTTTAGTGTAGGAAATATCATCTACTGTCACTGCTTCGACTTTCCAGTCCAATTCCGTTTCTCCTGTAGGAAGCATAAAATAACCAGTCAGTTCCGGATGCTCTTTATCAAATTCCAAAGCTCCTCTTGACATGGATACGGTTACTTTACTGCTTTTAAACTTTGCAGCAGCTACTTCTGTATAAGCTGTGGTTACCACAGTGTTCTGTACATAGAGAGGAAGAGTAATGGGGGTCGTTTGATTTCGTTTAATCTCAAAGTTCATAGAACCACTATAATAAGGTGCATCATATGCCGCATCTACTTTGATGCCGGCTGACCCGCTTATTGTATACATGCCTGTGACTAATTCTAGACTTGAAGGTACAGTGCTGATTCCTTCGTACTCCCGGATTAGTTTACTATCGCTATTACGAAGTTTGACGACACAGCCGTTATTGAGTTCATCAAGCGTTGGCAGAGTGCGGGTAGTAGAAGGAACACTTGCTCCCATCTTAACCGATAAGGCTAAAATTCCATTGCCGTTCAATTCTTCTTCACTACAAGAAGTCAGACAGCATAGAACGCATAATAAGATATATAAAAATAGCTTTTTCATATTTTATTAGTTGCCGGTAATCAATGTCAACGTTTCTTCTGTTACCACGTTGTTTTGATCAACTGCTTTGATTATGAACTTGTGCGTACCGGAACCTAAACCGGCAAGCAATGGAACGAAAGTTGTAATATTGAATTCTAATGATTTCTGTCCGATTACCTGATCTGCAACAGGGAATCCTAAACTACCTAATCCTTCTTGCAATTCTTCCGGATAAGCAAGATCAAAGCTCTTTTTCAAGCCTACTCCGGCCAATTCGTCTTCGGTAAGAACTTCCGAGTCAATCGTCACATACAAATGTGTCAAACGATTAGAAGCAGTAATATCCACTACACACGTCAGTTGGCCACTGGAAGGAACTTTTTGGGCTTCTTTTATATCAAAACCACGCCCTGTAATAGTAGGCTTAGTTTTATCTTCTTCTTCATCTTCATCATCAGGGATTGTTTCCTCACCAGCTATGATGTTATAATTTTTATCAATAATTGTCACACTTAAATCTACTTTCATTTTTAAAGATACCAAACCGGAATCTTCGATAACATCTTCACTCACATTTGTTAATGTAAAGTTAATGTTCACTGCACTGCCTGATGTCGCAGAGTATGTTTTAGTAAAGTTTTCTTTATAGGTATCCACTGTACCGTCAAAGATTACATAGACCACTGTAATTTCACCTTTTGCAGGTGCAAAATAGATAGGATTGTTGATGGCCTCTTCAATATCTGAATAAGTATGGGAGTTCTCTCCAACAACTATGGTAACGGTAACATCTGTCCCCAAAAATTTTTTAAGGGCTTCATCGAAAGTAACCACCGCTTTTATGTTTTTCATTTCACATGTAATCGGTTTTACTTCTGTAATAGCACTTGGCTTAATACTGAAGACTTCCGAAGTCCCTTCAAAATATGCTTTCGTATCCACCTGTTTTAATTGATGGGACATTGCTTTGATATAATAATCACCGGATAATACACTGATTAAGTCCGGAATATCTTTATAAGTCCATGATTCTACTAAACTATTGTCTTTTGTGTATAATGAAACAATGTATTCATCGGTATTTGTAACAGAACGTGCTGTAGGAGCTTCTGTTACTTGTACGTTTAAAAGTTCTTTTAAACGTATATCCACCATTTGAGGATCGCCTCCTTCTGTATATTCTACTTTTTCTCTATCACATGCAATAAAACTGATTAGAATACAGCATAAATAAAAAAAGGTGTATAGTTTCTTCATATCTATATAATTAATAGATTAATTCAATATCGTCAATATATAATTCGGAGCCGGTAACACAGGCTTGAGCTTTGCTTTCTGGGCTTGTAACACTTGGATTATCAATTTTTTCTTCGCTCGTTAACCAATCTTTTCCACCAATAGAAGAACAAAACATTATACATATATTATCTGGTTTTTCACATCCTACTGATGGGTATTGGATATCAAGAGTTTTTGTTAATATATTAGCTGTTTCATCCAAATCTAATTCAAGATATTCTTTATCCTTTAATATACTTTTAGAACCTTTCCGTAGCATAATTCTTACATATCCTTTGTCGGTGGTAAGCCCACTTGTTTTGGATGTATATTTGTATTTAAATTTTAATTGAGAAGGACGATTAAAGAAAGGATATCCTTCATTTACTATATCTTTTTCGTTTTGATATGAATAAGAACCTAAAAATAATCGACCTGCAGATTGTTGTAAGGTTATTGATGGAGTATTTAATTGTTCAAATCCAGGAAAACTGGCATAACATTCGTTTTTATTTATAAAATATCCAATACTACCTAATGGGGAAATATCGCCTCCTACTCCACTCCAACTTACATTCCTTATTCTTACATATGTGTTATCATCAATTATGACTTTATCTGTAGAGGGTACAATATACCAAGTATTAACAGCATTTCCTGTTAAATTTGGCATTGTTTTTTCATTTACATTTTCCCATGCTACAGGCGTATTTACACTTAATGTTGTTTTTTGATATTCTTCTGTTGTTGTATATCCAGAAAAATCGAATCCAGCTCCTCGTTTTGCCCATGGGCCACCTTTATTTATAGTTGTCCCGTTGTAACGTCCAGAAGTCCATTCGTTAAATGTTGGATTGGGCAACTGTATTTTTGCTTCTGTTAGTAAGGAGTATTCTACATTATTTGTAACCTCTCCACCTTCATTGCATATTCCGACTATGGTATATGTAACTCCAGGTTCTAATCCACTCCACAAGTATGTATTTCCTTTTCGCGTAGTTGATATTTCAGAACCGTTGTATGTCAATTTTAAATATTTCAGTACTGCATTTTGAGCTTCTACTGTGTTAGCTTTTACCTGTAAAGTTGCTTTCCGTGCCCAGATGTCATTCTCATCAGCCGTAATAGTAAATTCTGGTATATGGTAGCTCAATGTCTGTTCTTCAGAAATTTTACTACCATATCGTGCGCGTACTACTAAGTTTCTATGTATTTCGGGCAACTTCTTGATTTTTACTTTATGTTTTTTGACCTCTTCTGTATTATCGCTTACCCATTCGGTGGTAGCTTTTACCCATTCGCTCGCTTCATTTTTGTATTCAAAGATAACATTATTAACATCCTGTTCTCCTGTAATGCCGGATGTTAAGAGGTTAATTTCTGCTTCGGCTTCAGTGCTTCCAATAAGTACCGTTTTGGCAATTGCAGGGAATGAGAATTGATTGCTTTGCAAAGTAGTAGTAAAGGAGAGTTCCGTTTCATGTACTACACCTCGTTTATCCACTGCACGTAGGGTAAACTTACTGGATTCGTCATTATCTCCGGTACATACCATATTCATTATTAATTGTGTAAAGTCAATCAATGCCAACCGTTCTATCTTTCCATCCTCCAGTCCGAGAAGACGTAGTCCTTTGTCTACTACTTTCTGTTTCATCGCTTTGGCGGCATCACTTGTAGGCACAAGCTTCACTAAACCATCTATTCCTACTGGTTCAGAATTCAAATAAGGAGATTCTATAAGTAAATCACACTCTCTGATACCTGCACGGGCATTTAAAGTAACTTTCATTGATTCCGGTTGAGAACCTTCACGTAAGGTAATAGTTTGACCGTTATCAAAACCTTGCGCAGTAAATTCCGGAGCTTTTAAATTGAGCGATGCGTCCGAAATATCTATTGTTACAACCTCTTCGGATTTGACGGTATTATAGGTAATGTTCAATGTTCCACTTCCCGTATCACCACCATTTACATCGACTTGAATAATGTAGTGCTGGCGTGCTTCGGTCTCATCAATATCCAGTAGTCTTAAAGTTTGTCCTATACCATTTTGTTTTTTTACTTTTGCTTCAAGTTGTAAACTGCCGGGCTTTAAATAGACAGGACGTTGGTCGTCTTTTGCAATATCAATAGTTGTGCCGGTGTTTGAACGGGCCTGCATCTCAAATGTTGTAAAATACTTTTGAACAGCTTCTGAACAAATCACGGTAAGCTGTACATTGGCTATGTAGCAGGTGATGTCAGCAGTGGTATTCTGATTCTCAAGGATCTGGATATTTGTACTTCCTTCATAGTAGGCAGCATTAAAACCTTCTTTCTTTTCGTCACCATAGTAGGCCTTCAGCGTGTAATTGCCAATAGCTATTTTCTCTCCTTCTTTAAAGTCTGCATAAGAATCCCAATGCTTCACTTCTGCCTTTTCATTGGATAAAGATAATGAAAATGATGACGCTTCCGGTACTTCTTCCATACGGGTGGTCGTAATAGCCGATTGCTTATCGGATTGACCGCGTGTATCGGATGAACTGCCTACTTCTATCATGCTTGGATTAGCGGATAGTTGTATGTTCATTGTGCCATAACCTGTAGCATGTCTTTCGTCTTGTTCGCATCCCGCGAATAAAACTGATATTATGACAAACAGAGTTAAAATAGTTGTGTATTTTTTGCCCATTGACAATACTTAATTATCTTTTTTACCTATTAAAACTTGAAACTGGGCGCAAAGATACTGTTTTTTGGCAATAAAATAACCGTGTAAAGCTCTATTTTACAGCGATAAATGAAAAATGGGACATCATTTGTCCCATTTCCTACAAAAAAAGAAAAGTTGATTAATGTACTTTTTAGCTTATTTTTAATTATAAAATGTTACGGTTCGGGTAGTAATACTATTCCTTGCTTTTTCTTTCCGTCCATCTTAGCTGTTATCGGATGTTCAAAGTGTACATGACGCAGGTATTTGGTCTCATGTACAGCAGGTTGCGCATTCAGAAAGTCTTGATTATATACACCGTCATTTATAAACGCGTTGATTGTGAAATAACCGACACCGAAAGAAGTCAGGTTCTGAAAAAAGTGCGTTCCCTGGCTGGGATCGACACGATAGTTTGTCAGCCCGGCTTCTACAATAATACGTGCTGCACTGATATGAGGCCATTTTACAGGAATGCCGAGCCATGTATCGCTACTGCCCCAGCGGCCCGGGCCTATCAGGACGTAGTTCTTTCCTTCGTTCAAGAATTGCTGGTTCAGTTTTTCTATCTCCCAGGCTATTTCCTGATTGTGGGAAGCGCTGTAATCATCGGTTTTTACGTAAATTACATCCTGCAATTCATTCATTATTCCATGTCCTAATGAATTGTTGGAACGGAGCAATAGTTGTTCATCGGGAATGGCTGTAAGGTCCTCATCAAGCATTTCCTTACTATCGACAATCGGACGGATTTGTAACAGATAGAATGTGCCGGTCTTGTCTTTTTCCCGGCTCATGGTAGCTGCGAATTCGATTTCAACAGGGCGGCGCATTTCCTGCTGTCCGTATTTCAATGCCAATTGTAAGATACGGGGTAGTGGGAATACATCATGCTGCAAGATATTGGCAAAGGTGATCACTTTACGCCCACCCGGATATAAACCGTCACGGATTATCTGGTCGTAAGGGTCATAGGTGGAAGCTATATAATTGAGGGAACCGTCTTTCTCAGCCTCTTTAACATGTAATTTCAATAGGTTGAAACCGTCATCAATGGAGAAGTTATGACCGGCATTACGCAGGTCGAGCGCATAAAAACGTGTTTGGGTTTCTTTTAGTGCAATCTCCATCTCGCTGGTTTGCAAGACCTGGTTGGGGTGATAGGGAGAGAAACGAAGTGTCATACCGCCGTCTACAATATATTTACCCAATCCGAGTGCCAGATTGACAATGCCCTCTTCCGCCTTTTCATCTCCGATAGGGTAGTAGTTGAGCGAGCGTGCTACACCCGACATGGATGGATAGTAACGGTCGCCATACTGATTTCCGACTACCTCTTGCAGGATGACTGCCATTTTCTCCTGGTCGATAACGTTGCTTGTTGCTTGCATATAGGCTTTTGAATCGCGGAAATATACAGAAGCGTAAACTCCCTTGATGGCATCGCTGAGCATGCGGAGCATTTCATACTTGTCGTCCAGATAAGGAATCATATAAGTATTGTATATTCCGGCGAAAGGCTGGTAATGCGAATCTTCCAATAGTGAGGAAGAACGGATAGCGATAGGGGATTTTACTACATCAAAGAAAGTGAAAAAGTCCTCAACCAAGCGGTCGGGCAGTTTGGCTTTCAGGAAGTATCGTAAAATCAAATCATCATCCGCATCAGAGAGGGCTATTTGATACAGATTGTTGGTATCCATGAACTCGTCGAATACATCCGTACAAAGCACTACCGTTTTGGGTATAGCGACGCGGGCATTCTCAAATTCGTCGAATTCCGGATGGTGCTTCACCATATTGTCAATGAATGCCAGGCCACGTCCTTTACCGCCCAATGAACCGTCGCCAATGCGGGCGAAGTTCGAGTAGCGGTCAAAGCGGTCACGCTTAAAGACAGCCACCACACCCTGATTCTTCATCTTGCGATACTTTACGATTGCCTCGAAAATGATTTTACGGTGGGCATCTACATCCTGAAGACTGTTCCAGGTAATAGGTTTCAAGAACTCGCCAATGGGGAACATGGCACGCGAATAGAGCCAGCGGCTCACATGATTGCGGCTGATATGATAGAGGAACGACTCTGCCGGAACCGCAAAAAGGATGTTTTGGAGTTCTTTCAAGTTTTTGACGCGGGCAATCTCTTCCAGCGTATCGGGATTACGGAAGATGAAGTCGCCGAAACCGAAATTGTCCGATACGATACGTCGCAGGTCTACGTCCATCTTCTTGGAGTTTTTATCGATGAAAGACGCATCATATTTAGCTGCGTACGAAACGTTATCCGATTCGGAAGATTGTATAATCAACGGGACAAACGGATCTTCCTTTCGTATGGCGGCGCATAACTTGATACCGGCAAGCGCGTCTTTTTCACCACGTTCTACACGGGGGAAGCGAACGTCTGTGATAACTCCCAGTATATTGTTTTTGTATTTTTCGTATATGCCGATTGCTTCATTATAGGTACGCGCAAGGACGATTTTAGGGCGCCCTCTCATGCGTAGCGTACGTTGGTGGGCATTCAGCGCTTCGGTAGAAAATTCCTGGCTCTGCTTCAATACGAATTTATAAAGATTGGGCAGGATAGAGGAGTAGAAGCGGATTCCGTCCTCTACCAGAAGAATAATCTGTACGCCCACTTCACTGACGTCATGCTCCAGATTCATTTTGTCCTCAATCAGTTTGATGATGGACACCAGTAAATCGGTATTTCCCAACCAGCAGAAGATATAATCGAACGAACTGAGGTCCTCGTTGGCAATACGTTTGGTAATGCCATGACTGAACGGCGTTAGAATTACCATGGGAATATGCTCGTATCGTCCTTTGATGGTTCGCGCTACGTCAAATCCCTCGTTATCTCCTGTTCCCGGCATACATATGATAAGGTCGTATGGCATGGACGATAGTTGGGCCAGCGCTTCCTCGCAAGTAGATACCTGTGTAAAGCGCGGCGGGTAACGCAGGGAGAGCGAGGTATATTCATTGAAGATTTTTTCGTCGATACGGCCATCGTCTTCCAGCATGAAAGCATCATAAGGGTTGGCGATTAAAAGCACATTGAAGATACGTCGTGTCATGAGGTTTGCAAACTGCGTATCTTTGAAATAGAGCTGATTTAGTTTAAACTTACTAAGCATGTTTTCTCATGGTTTATTAGTTCGGAGGACAAAAGTAGCAATTTAAATGAAGAATGAGGAATGAAGAATGAAGAATTACCTTTGCAAGACACTTGTACGGCGCTGTTCGATTCTGTTTTTGTTATTCTTTATAATTTATGAGATTTGACGTTTTATTATTATTTAATCAAAATATTGCCGTGAAGTTTAGGTGTTTTGAAAAGTTTTCCTATATTTGCAATGTTGTTTATTGACATTTTGCTCGAATGATTATTGAATAACGAGGTAAGAACCTTTAAAACGTAATATTATGAATATCGAACGTATCATGTCCTCTTTGGAGGCAAAGCATCCCGGCGAGTCTGAATATCTTCAAGCCGTAAAGGAAGTACTTCTTTCTATCGAAGATATCTACAATCAGCATCCTGAGTTCGAGAAGGCAAAGATTATAGAACGATTGGTTGAACCTGACCGTATTTTTACTTTCCGCGTTACGTGGGTAGATGATAAAGGCGAGGTGCAGACGAACCTCGGTTATCGTGTACAGTTCAATAACGCCATCGGTCCGTACAAAGGCGGTATCCGTTTCCATGCTTCTGTAAATCTCTCTATTCTGAAATTCTTGGGATTTGAACAAACCTTCAAAAATGCGTTGACTACTCTGCCTATGGGGGGTGGTAAAGGTGGTTCCGATTTCTCTCCGCGCGGTAAGAGCGATGCGGAAGTGATGCGTTTCTGTCAGGCTTTCATGCTTGAATTATGGCGCCATCTTGGTCCGGATATGGATGTGCCTGCCGGTGATATCGGTGTGGGCGGCCGTGAAGTGGGCTATATGTTCGGTATGTATAAGAAGCTGACGCGTGAGTTTACGGGAACTTTCACCGGTAAAGGGTTGGAATTCGGCGGCTCATTGATACGTCCTGAAGCAACAGGATTTGGCGGATTGTATTTTGTACATCAGATGTTGGAAACCAAAGGTATCGATATTAAAGGTAAGACGGTTGCCATCTCCGGTTTCGGAAACGTGGCTTGGGGAGCAGCTACCAAAGCTACCCAGTTGGGGGCGAAAGTCATTACTATTTCAGGTCCCGACGGTTATATTTATGATCCGAACGGTATCAGTGGCGAAAAGATAGATTATATGTTGGAACTTCGTGCATCGGGCAATGATATTGTAGCTCCGTATGCCGATGAATTCCCGGGTTCTACTTTTGTTCCGGGTAAACGTCCGTGGGAAGTGAAAGCCGATATTGCTTTGCCATGTGCAACGCAGAATGAGCTGAATGGTGAAGACGCACAGCATCTGATTGATAATAAGGTGACTTGCGTAGGTGAAATCTCCAATATGGGATGTACGCCCGAAGCCATCGACCTATTTATCGAAAACAAGATTATGTATGCACCGGGTAAGGCTGTGAATGCGGGCGGTGTGGCTACCAGTGGTTTGGAAATGTCACAGAATGCTATGCATATCAGCTGGAGCGCAGCCGAAGTGGATGAAAAACTTCATGCCATTATGCACGGTATCCATACCCAGTGTGTGAAATACGGAACCGAACCTGACGGTTACATTAACTATGTGAAAGGCGCTAATATTGCCGGTTTCATGAAAGTAGCCCATGCCATGATGGGTCAGGGAATTATCTAAGGAAAAACTTTGTTTAGTTGTATTTGTATTTGTGGTTTGTGCTGCCCCGGCCTGCGAAGGTGTGGGCAGCATCTTTTTTAATGATGGGCGGTTAATGATTAATCACTATTTTTCTTACCTTTGCATTCCAGAATAATAAATAACAAAGAGATGTTACAACCGGAATTGAAATTAAGACGTGATAAGATACGTGCTCTCATGGTTCAGCAAGGCATTGATGCTGCTCTTATCACCTGCAATGTAAACTTAATCTATACGTACGGTCGCGTTGTCAGCGGATATTTATATTTGCCGTTGAATGCTCCTGCGCGTTTGTTCATAAAACGCCCTAATGATATCGAGGGCGAACATATCCATCCTATCCGTAAGCCGGAACAAATTACCGAATTGTTGAAGGAATGTGGTTTGCCTTTGCCTGCTAAGTTGATGCTGGAAGGTGATGAATTATCCTTTACGGAATATAATCGCTTGGCTGCCTGTTTTCCCGAAACAGAGGTTGTGCCTTGCGGTACCGCGTTGGTTCGTCAGGCTCGAAGCGTAAAGACTCCGATAGAAATTGAAATGTTCCGTCGTTCCGGAGCTGCTCATACAAAGGCGTACGAACAGATTCCCTCGGTTTATCAGCCGGGAATGACCGACCGTCAGCTATCCATTGAAATAGAACGGTTGATGCGTTTGGAGGGATGTTTGGGGATATTCCGCGTATTCGGACAGAGTATGGAGATTTTTATGGGAAGTCTTTTGGCCGGTGACAATGCGGCGGTTCCCTCTCCGTATGATTTTGCATTGGGCGGTAAAGGGCTCGATCCTTCCTTGCCGGGCGGTGTGAGTGGTACTCTCCTGCAAGCGGGACAGTGCTTTATGGTAGATATGGGTGGAAATTTCTATGGCTATATGGGTGATATGAGCCGTGTATTTTCCATAGGCAGGTTGCCGGAACAGGCATATACCGCGCATCAGACGTGTATAGAAATACAAGAGGAGATTGCGGCGATGGCAAAACCGGGAACTGTTTGTGAAGATATGTACAACAAAGCCATTGAAATAGTAACGAAAGCCGGTTTTGCGGATTACTTTATGGGAGTAGATCAAAAAGCGAAATTCATAGGTCATGGCATTGGCCTGGAAATAAATGAAATGCCCGTATTGGCGCCCCGTATGAAGCAGGAGTTGGAGCCGGGTATGGTCTTTGCCCTGGAACCCAAAATCGTTTTGCCCGGTATAGGTCCTGTCGGAATTGAAAACTCATGGGCTGTAACAACCGATGGTTTGGAGAAACTGACTTTGTGCAAAGAGGAAATCATAGAATTATGATAAACAATAAGCGGTTAGCGATTAGTGATAAGTGATTAGCTGGCAATTATGCCGTATGGCAATCACTAATCACTTATCACTAATCGCTAACCGCTTATCACTCACTTCACCCTTCTGTTCAATTGGTTATTAGCCTTGGATGGTTTTGATTTACCGATTCTCTTTCCTGTAGGTTTGGCTTTATTGTTTCGATTGGGGTGCGATTGTGTGTTTTTACTCACCTTCATAATATTCACATAGATAATAACGGGCGATAAAGTCCCAATTTTTCTGTAATACTTCTTTGCCGTTGGTAAATGGAAACTGCACGTCAGGTAATATTCCTTTGAGCATACCGTACTTTATTAAGTCGAACGGGCAGGTTCCCGGACGGCAAAAGAGTTTGTAGCCTTCGGCAGCAGCGCGTTCGGCATTGTACATCGGGTTGTGCCCTTCACAAAAATAGGCGGCTACATTATGGGCTATTAGCATGCCTTTGGCATTGGCGTATATTACGAATTCTTTCTTATACTCTAAGTCGGGGAGTAGAGCGGAAGGAGTATCTTCCCATCTCAGGACTTCAACAAAGAATTTGCAGAGTTCTTTATAGGTAGCAAAGTATAGTAAAGATTTGCCACCGCTGTATTCCAGGCAATGTTCAACATCCTTGCTCAATTTTGTTTCAGGAGTGATTTCCGGAAGAGGAGTGGAAGGCATATCTAACAAATCCGGTCCCATTACCCATAAAAATGAAGAGGGTTCTTCGTTGATAGGCGCTTCTTCAAATTCTTCATCCATCAGTTTATAAACTTCTTGAGCCAAATCCAGCAAGTCCTTATCATACGGATCTTGCAATGTGTATTCATCCGGTCCATAGAGTGCGAAGTGGGATTTTAATGTCCACAGTACAAATGCAATGTCTTCCGGATTGATTTCATCGGGGATGTAGCTGTCGGATAACCGATAGAAAGGAAGATACGTATTATACAGCGCATAATATGATTCGGTGAATGTTTTCCAACCGCCGGTCTGGGCAATTACATCTTGAAAATACATACAGAGCGAGACCGTGGCGTCTTTTTGCACATAGTCGTTTTCCTTAAACAGAGGAGATTGTTGTACTAGCGGGAAGATACTCGCTGCAAATTTGAGATACCATTGGTCGCCGGGTAGCACACGCGTGCGCTCATTGGCGCCCAACCATTGTTTCATGAGAATAGGAACTGGCTTCATTGTTTGTTTGCTTTTAATGTGTGAATAATATGTATGGGGTTATAATCTTTTCAGAGCCAGTTTGATAACCTGTTCTACCGGTGCATTGGCATCTTCCTTTAGGATGGCCATTACTACTTTTTGCGAAGGAGCTTGTGCGAATCCCAACATTGTGAGGGCGGCCACAGCTTCTTCTTGTACTTGCGCATTGGCGGCAGTAAAGGCAGGACCGGTTATATCGGCCGCTCCGGAAACCATTCCACCGGTTTTTATTTTATCTTTTAAGTCAACTATCACACGCTGGGCTGTTTTTAAACCGATTCCTTTCACCGTTTTCAGCAGATTGGCATTCTCCGTGCTGATAACATTTATCAACTCGGAGGGGGATAAGGCTGAAAGAATCATACGGGCCGTATTGCCACCGATACCTGATACGGAAATCAACAGCAGAAACAACTCACGTTCTTGCTTGTCTGCAAAACCATAAAGGATATATGCATCTTCACGGATAGCTTCATAAATATATAGTTTGCAGCTTTTTTTTCCTTGTATGGCGGCATATGTGTTCAAGGAGATATTTGCGGCATACCCCAAACCGTTACAGTCTATAATTGCGCTTGCCGGACTCAACTCGGCAATTTCACCTTTAATGTATTCTATCATATAATTATTATTCCTATTCTGCGAATGTAGGAATTATTATTGACTTTTAGTCTCTAAAAAAAGAAAAACTCTGTGAAACTTGAACTCTTCTATACTAAGATATAAATGAAAATGCTTACTTTTGCGCTCATAAAATAGAAAGTTGATAACTAAAATCGATAAAAAGATGAAAAAAGTAAGAGCAGCCATCGTTGGTTATGGCAATATCGGACATTTTGTACTTGAGGCATTACAAGCGGCTCCTGATTTTGAAATAGCCGGAGTAGTACGTCGTGCGGGGGCGGAGAACCGTCCTGCGGAATTGAGTGAGTATTCCGTTGTGAAAGATATTAAAGAGCTGAAGGATGTGGATGTGGCCATCCTTTGTACTCCTACACGTAGCGTTGAGAAATATGCAAAAGAGATATTGGCGCTTGGAATTCACACGGTAGACAGTTTCGATATTCATACCGGCATTCCGGCATTACGTCGTACCCTGGATACTGAAGCGAAAGCTCATAACACTGTTTCTATTATTTCTGCGGGTTGGGATCCGGGAAGCGATTCCGTTGTACGCACCTTGCTGGAAGCTATTGCGCCGAAGGGAATTACTTATACCAACTTCGGTCCGGGTATGAGTATGGGACATACGGTGGCGGTAAAAGCCATCGAAGGTGTAAAAGCTGCCCTCTCAATGACTATTCCTACCGGTACGGGTATACATCGCCGTATGGTCTACATCGAACTGAACGACGGTTACGAATTTGAGAAAGTAGCTGCCGCTATCAAGGCCGATCCGTATTTTGTAAATGATGAGACGCATGTGAAACTTGTTCCGAGCGTAGACGCGTTGCTCGATATGGGACATGGTGTAAACCTGACCCGTAAAGGCGTTTCAGGAAAAACGCAGAACCAGTTGTTCGAATTCAATATGCGTATCAATAATCCTGCGCTTACCGCGCAAGTGCTGGTATGTGTGGCGCGTGCCGCAATGCGTCAGCAACCGGGTTGCTATACAATGGTTGAGATTCCGGTTATCGACCTTCTGCCGGGCGACCGCGAGGAGTGGATTGCACACTTGGTATAAGAATATAAAAAAACAGATGATGCGTTTATATGAAATGCACCATCTGTCAGTACTGAACACATCATCTGTTTGACCATAACAGACGATGTGTTTTTTTGTATCTTGTTATCAGAAGAAGAACCGGAGTATATCGTTAAAGTTTGCCCAAATTAGCAGGCCGAATAACAGGAACATTCCCACCATTTGTGCACGCTCCATAAACTTATCGCTGGGTTTGCGACGTGCTACAATCTCGTAGATGAGGAACAAAACATGTCCGCCGTCCAATGCCGGAATGGGCAGAATGTTCATGAAAGCGAGTATAATCGAAAGGAATGCCGTCATGTACCAGAACTGATACCAGTCCCATGTTGCAGGGAATATACTGCCGATTGTTCCGAAACCGCCAAGTTGCTTGGCGCCCTCTTTAGAGAAAAGATACTTCATCTGGCTGACATACCCTTTCAGCGTATTTACCCCCAGAGTAACTCCGGCAGGAATAGACGCGAAGAAACTATATTCTTTCTTGACAACAGGCAGCAGCTTGTTTGTCTGCAGGGATGCGGCGATGCCGATTTGATATAAAGAATCTGCAGTCAGCGTTACGGTATCCGCTACTCCGGCTCTGACGTAAGTCAGGGTGAGGAGACGGCCGGTACTGTCGTCAGCCGCTTTTTGCCGGTTCTGCATTTCTTCTTTAAAGTCGAAGTAAGCGATATTGCGTCCGTCCAATTGCGTGATGCTGTCACCCGGTTGTAATCCGGCAAGTGCGGCAGGCTGTCCCGGCATAATACTGTCAATGACAAACGGGTAGCGGAATGAAGCGAAGCGAACACTGTCGGCAAGCAGGCGTTCCATCATATCTTCGGGAATGTATACGGATGCTTCCTGTCCGTCACGCAATACGGTAACCTGACGTGCATCGACGATGCTTGTCAGCATATCGCCTCCATAGCGTTCAAAAGGAACGCCGTCGGCGGAAACTAATATATCACCGTCACGGAAACCGATCGCTTTAGCCGTTTCGTTGAAGTCCATACCCAGCGGAGCTTTCTGCAAAGGTACATATTCGTCTCCCCAGGTAAAGAGTATCATGGAGTAGATGAACAACGCCAGCAGGAAATTGAACAATACACCGCCTACCATAATCAGCAGACGTTGCCATGCCGGTTTGGCACGGAATTCCCACGGTTGTACAGGCTGTTTCATCTGTTCGGTATCCATGGATTCGTCTATCATACCTGCGATTTTGACATACCCGCCTAAAGGTAACCAACCGATGCCGTATTCTGTTTCACTGTTTTTCGGTTTAAACTTGAACAGAGTGAACCACGGGTCAAAGAATAAACAAAATTTTTCCACTCGTGTCTTAAATAAGCGGGCGAAGAGGAAGTGCCCGCCTTCATGGATTATTACGAGCAATGAAAGGCTCATTATAAGTTGCAGGGCACGAATCAAGAATGTTTCCATCTAATTATTTACTATTTTATTATTTACAATTTAATTTTTAACTATCAGTTCTTTGGCTATTCGTCTGGCTTCTGCGTCAGTTGCTACATAGTCTTCGTAAGTAGGTTTCTGTATAAAAGAGACGCGTGTCATTGTCTTCTCAATGACATCGCTCATGCCGAGGAACGATATTTCGTCCCGTAAGAAAGCGGCTACTACCACTTCATTGGCGGCATTGACGATACATGGCATATTTCCTGCGCGATGCAAGGCTTCGTATGCCAGCGCCAGATTACGGAAACGTTTCGTATCCGGTTGCTCGAAAGTCAGGTCTGTACATAGCTTGAAGTCCAGTCGGGGGAAAGACGCTTTCAGGCGTTCCGGATAAGAGAATGCGTATTGAATGGGCAGTCGCATATCCGGCATTCCCAACTGTGCTTTTACCGCTCCGTCCTCAAACTGTACCATCGAGTGAATGACGGATTGCGGATGTACCACTACTTCTATCTGGTCGGGGCGTACGCCGAACAGCCATTTTGCTTCAATCACTTCAAAGCCTTTGTTCATCATGGAGGCAGAGTCTATTGTGATTTTGGCTCCCATATCCCAATTGGGGTGTTTCAAAGCCTGTGCTTTGGTTACGGTGGCAAGCTGTTCCATTGTACAAGTGCGGAACGGACCGCCGGAGGCTGTCAGTATAACTTTCTCGATGGGATTGCCTACCTCTCCGGCTAAACACTGGAATACGGCGGAATGTTCGGAATCCACCGGTAGGATAGGAGTGCCGCTGAAACGCGCCAAGTCATTGATGAGTTCGCCTGCTACGACTAATGTTTCCTTGTTGGCGAGGGCTATCACTTTGCGCGCGCGAATGGCGTTCATGGTCGGCTTCAGTCCGGCATAGCCCACCATGGCGGTCAGTACCATGTCGATAGGAGCTTCCGCTACAATTTGGCATAAAGCTTCTTCACCGGCATACACTTTAATCGGCAGGTCGGCAAGCGCGTCTTTCAGTTGTTGATATTTCGTTTCGTTTGCTATTACCACTGCTTCGGGCTTGAACTTGCGAGCCTGGGCAATCAGATCATCTACCCGGTTATTAGCAGTCAGTACATAGGCTTCGTATTGGTCGGGATGTTCCTCTATGACCTGTAATGCCTGTGTACCGATAGAACCGGTAGAGCCAAGTATGGCAATTTGTTTCTTCATCAGCTTTATGATTTCAGATTTATAAATTATACCTTATATCTTACTTTATATTTTATTTCTCATTCTCAAAATACAATATAAAGTTCCGGATTCACCGCCCTTCCTTTGTGCCACAACTCGAAGTGCAGATGCGGTCCGGTTGTCAGTTGTCCGGTATTTCCTACCAGAGCAATGGCTTCTCCGCCTTTTACGGTATCGCCTTCACGTTTCAACAGAGAACCGCAATGCTTGTAGACGGATACAAAATCCTGATTATGCTGTACTTCTATCAAATAACCGGTTTCGGCCGTGTAGGTGCTCAGAATGACCGTTCCGTCCAGAGTAGCCAATACGCTTTCTCCCGGATTGGCGGCTATATCCGTTCCGAAGTGTTTCTTTTCGGCATTGAAGGGAGATGAAATCATACCGCGGGTGGGACGGTAGAATATCAGTCCGTCTACTTCGGGGCGTGAGGTGATACTTGTCAGGTTGTATTTTTCCGTTTCTTCGTACTGTTTACGGAATTCAGCCTCGCGTTGCGTACGTTCCATGAGTGAATCTTCCCGTACAGTCGTCAGCGAGTCAATGGAATGAACCGTATCGGCTTTTATTCTACCCTGGAAAATATCCTGAATATTCATTATGTACAGGTTTTGCCTGTCCACCAGTTGCTGGAGTGAATCCACACGCAAGGCGTTCTCTACGACCTGTGCGCGAATTTCACTGTTCATATATCCGGGCAGGTAATTGCGCAACGGAGTGAAAGCGACAATCAGAGAGGCGATAAGAAAGAGTACCGTCAGTACGGAAAGCAGTACGGAGATTCCGTTCAGTTTGGACACACGTAATGTGACAATATCCTCGAGGGTATTCTCGTTCGTAATGGTCAGCCTGTATTTGAACTTGATATTACTCCAGAAGGCTTTTCTTCTTTTTTTCTTCTTATTCGCTGTCACTTATAAACTTTTCTATTTATACTTTGAACCTTACACTTTACTGCCTTATTTACACCTCTTCCGTATCGTCCAAAGCGAGTAATCCTTCCGGTAAGTCTACCGTAATAACCTTATGCTTTTGGTCGATGTCCATAATAAAATCTTCCTGTGCCGGAATCAGCAATTCTTCTCCTTTATAATCTACCACGAACAAAGTGTTGATGGTAGAAGTATCTACATCCGTTACTTCACCCAGTTTGCCGTGATGCGCTTCTTCCATACGGAAACCTACGAAGAAATCCCAACTGAGTTCTCCCGGTCCGGCTTCTTCGGCATGTTTCACTGGAAAATAAACCTCAATGTTGGTAAACATCCGTGCGCGTTCCGCCGTATCTACTCCTTCGAGTTTGACGAGAGCCGTGGTGTCTGAGCGAAAACGGTATTCTTCGATAAAGAACGGTACGAATATCCCGTCCAGCAAGCAAATGAGATATTCAGCCTCTACACGGTCGAAAATATCATCCGTAAAGGTGAATGACAATTCTCCGTGAATGCCGTGAGGTTTGTTGAATATACCTATTTTATATACTTCTTCTTTTCGTATCATCTCGTTTTATCGCCTTATCACGTTTATATTCTCGTTATTCTCGCTCCGAGCGCATTCAGCCGTCCTTCTATGTTCTGATACCCCCGGTCTATCTGCTCGATGTTATGAATACGGCTGATACCGTCGGCGCTCATGGCGGCTATCAGCAAAGCGATGCCGGCACGGATATCCGGTGACGTCATATTACCGCCACGCAGTTTGAAGCCGTGATTATGTCCGATTACTACGGCACGGTGCGGGTCGCACAGAATGATTTGCGCTCCCATATCTATCAGTTTATCCACAAAGAAGAGGCGGCTCTCAAACATTTTCTGATGAATCAACACACTGCCTTTTGCCTGTGTGGCGACTACCAGTAATACGCTCAGCAAGTCCGGTGTCAGGCCGGGCCAGGGAGCGTCGGCTATTGTCATGATAGAACCGTCGATAAAGGATTCTATCTGATAGGTGTCCTGTGCAGGTACATGGATATCATCACCCCGTTGTTCCATTTTGATGCCCAAACGCCGGAAACTGTCGGGGATGATACCTAAGTTTTCGTGCGAAACGTTCTTGATGGTTAGCTCGCTTTTCGTCATGGCCGCCATACCGATAAAGCTTCCTACTTCAATCATGTCCGGAAGAATGGTATGGTCTGTTCCATGCAGTTCGTCTACCCCCTCGATGGTGAGCAGATTGGAAGCGATGCCTTCTATTTTTGCGCCCATACGGTTCAGCATCCGGCATAGCTGTTGTATGTAAGGCTCGCAGGCGGCATTGTAAATGGTTGTTTTACCTTTCGCCAGTACAGCCGTCATTACGATATTGGCGGTTCCCGTTACAGATGCTTCGTCCAGCAACATATAGCTTCCCTGCAACTGCCGGGCGGATATTTCGTAGACTTCCCGCCTTTCGTTGTAAACAAAGTCGGCTCCTAAATTCCGTATACCGATGAAATGTGTATCCAAACGGCGGCGTCCTATCTTGTCTCCGCCCGGTTTGGAAATCATAGCCTTGCCAAAGCGCGCCACCATTGGTCCTACGAGCATAACCGAACCGCGCAGGCTGGAGCATCTTTTCAGGAACTCGTCGCTCTCCAAATAGGCAAAATCAACATTGGCCGCTTGGAAGCTGTATGTATCGATGCCTTTTTTCGATACGTTCACTCCCATATCCCGCATCAGTTGAATCAGGTTATTCACGTCCAGAATATCCGGTATGTTGTGCACTGTCACCTCTTCGGCGGTGAGCAGCGTGGCGCAGATAATCTGCAACACCTCGTTCTTCGCTCCTTGAGGATAAATATCACCGGAAAGGCTGTGTCCGCCTTCTATTACAAATGAGGCCATGGAAGTAGTGGTTAGTGATTAGCGGTTAGTGATTAGTGATTAGTGGTGGAAGGGTGATGTCGTATGGCATTAAAAGCTAATCACTGACCACTAATCGCTAATCACTTTATTTAGTATTTTCTTTTATTATTTCTATTGTTATTCCTGTTGTTCTGATTATTCATTTTCGGACGATAATTCTGCTCGATCCGTTCAGACATAAGGCGGAGAAGGCTATCGGTCATTTGCAGTTTGCCGTCGGACAGTTCTGCAAGGTCGTCCGCTATTTTGCGGTCGTCGATAGTATCTTTATTCCAGGACATATAGTCTTTCTTCATGTGGTTGCATATCAGTGCAACGAGATTTTGTTTCTCGTCTCCTTCGGGGAAGTCAATGGCTTTCTTAATCAGTACTTCCAAAGTACGGCCGTAGTGGCGGTAACGTATTTTGGTACTGGGATAAGGGACTGTTTCCGGTTTGGTTTTCAAATTATCTTTGCGGATAATTTCGTATGGATAATCAATGTCCAGCTTGAAGTCGGACATGATGGCAAGATGGTCCCAAAGTTTATGCTTGAAATCGGGTACATCACGCAAGTGGGGAAACATATTTCCCATGATGTTGATAATCGTGTTTGCACAACGTTGACGTTCGGAGCGGTCTTCGATTGTCAATGCATGGTCTACCATGTTTTGGATACTACGTCCGTATTCGGGCAAAGGCATCCGTTTTTGTTGAGTATTATATTGCATAATCTTTTAGTAATTAACGATTAATGATTAGTGATTAATGATTAGTGATTAGTGTTTAGCGATTAGTAGGCTGCGCTATTATGCCGCATGGCATTAATCACTAATCACTAAACACTAATCACTAAATAAGTTTTTTCGGTTGGCTCGCTACGAACTCTTTCAAATAGAACGGTTCGAAGTAGGCGACGTCTTTAAAATCTTCTTCGGCTATTGCCTTTTCCGCCAGTGGAAACATCATGCTTGCCAGTGGACGGATGCCGTCGATGAAATGCGCATTGGGATGGACTATCTTTTCTTTGCATTTGGCCGCACCGTCACCGAAGAAGTAGACGGGAGACTTATCCAAGAACTCCCGGTATGAGTTTTCATCTACAATGTCCGCTGCTATGTCACGTACGGGTTTCAGTGCGCGGTCGTACACGGCGGCGTACACTTCCATGCGCCGGGCGTCAATCATAGGGCACAGCAATGCATCTTCCGGTAAATCGTCGTGATAAAGCAACACCGGCACACATTGCACCTTCAGGGTAGGAAGGCCGATGAGAGGCAGGTTCCGGCCGTAACAAACGCCTTTCGCCATGGATACACCGATGCGTAATCCTGTGTACGAACCGGGGCCGCAACTTACGGCAACGGCATCCAGCGGCATGGCATGGCTGTCGGCAAACGACAACGCCTCGTCCACGAATACTCCCAATGATACTGCGTGTGAAGGACCGTTCAGGTCTTCTTTTTTGAAAACGTTCTGCCCGTCTTCGCTCACAGCTACGGAGCAGGCTGAAGTGGACGTTTCAATGTGCAAGATACATGACATAACTTCTATTCTGAATTTTATTGTGGCAAATTTACGTGATTTGTTTCGATTACACAAGTTGTTTGTAGGAAAGCTTGGTTTGACATTTGCTCAAAGAATTCTCAATGAATGCAATAAATAATCATTGAGAATAGCTATCTTTGTCGGATATTTTGGAGAAGAGTTACGGGCGAGAGAGATTTACGCGGATTGTAACTCTTTGATAATTAGCTAAGAAAATAAAATTATACTGTTATGATACAATCTATGACAGGCTATGGCAAAGCAACTGCCGAATTGCCCGATAAGAAAATCAATGTTGAAATTAAGTCGCTCAACAGCAAAGCTATGGATTTGTCTGCGCGTATCGCTCCGCTTTACAGGGAAAAGGAAATGGAAATCCGCAATGAAATATCCAGGATGCTGGAACGCGGCAAGGTCGATTTCAGCCTTTGGATTGAAAAGAAAGATGCGGAACAACTGGCCACTCCTATCAACCAGGAGTTGGTAGAGGCGTACTATAAGCGGATTAAGGAGATTTCCGCGTCTGCCGGTATCCCCGAACCTGCCGATTGGTTTGCTACACTGCTTCGTATGCCGGACGTAATGACGAAGAATGAAACGCAGGAATTGAGTGACGAGGAGTGGGCGGTGGTTCACGTAGCGGTAGAAGAGGCTATCGGGCATCTGATAGATTTCCGCAAGCAGGAAGGCGCGGCGTTGGAGAAGAAGTTCCGTGAGAAAATCGGGAATATAGCCCGGTTGCTTGAGTCGGTCGCCCCGTACGAGCAGGAACGGGTAGGAAAGGTCAAAGACCGTATCACGGATGCCCTTGAAAAGACATTGAGCGTAGATTATGATAAGAACCGTTTGGAACAGGAACTTATCTACTATATTGAGAAACTTGATGTCAATGAAGAGAAGCAACGTCTTTCCAATCATCTGAAATACTTTATCAGCACGCTCGAGAGCGGCAGCGGACAAGGCAAGAAGTTAGGCTTTATCGCGCAGGAGATGGGACGCGAAATCAATACTTTGGGCAGTAAATCCAATCACGCTGAAATGCAGAAGATTGTAGTGCAGATGAAAGATGAGTTGGAGCAGATTAAGGAACAAGTCCTGAATGTGATGTAAGGAACAAGTCCCGAATATTCATGCAGCGTATTAAATAGTAAATTGTCAATCGTCAAATAGCAAATACCATAGATGGGTAAACTGATTATATTTTCCGCCCCCTCCGGTTCGGGCAAGTCCACAATTATCAACTATCTGCTGACGCAGAACCTGAACCTGGCTTTTTCTATCTCCGCAACCAGCCGTCCGCCACGCGGCGCCGAACGGAATGGTGTGGAATATTTCTTCCTCACTCCCGAAGAGTTCCGGAGCCGCATCGCCAATGATGAGTTTCTGGAATACGAAGAAGTGTATCAGGACCGCTTTTACGGAACGCTGAAAGCGCAGGTGGAAAGGCAGTTGGCGGCCGGACAGAATGTTGTATTCGACGTAGATGTAGTGGGCGGTTGTAATATCAAGAAATTCTACGGAGAGCGTGCCTTGTCCGTTTTTATCCAGCCGCCCTCGGTGGAAGAACTGCGGAAGCGTTTGGTAGGTCGCGGCACGGATGCTCCCGAAGTAATCGAGAGCCGTGTGGCGAAAGCCGAATACGAACTGGGTTTCGCGCCGAAGTTCGATACGGTGATTGTGAACGATGATTTGGAGACGGCTAAAGCGGAAGCTTTAAAAGTAATAACTCAATTCTTGAACCGATGAAGCGGACCAAAATCAAAAAGCTATCGCCGAGAGCCAATAAGCTCCTGTTAGTCCTGAATATCGTTCTGTTCCTGGGAGCTATTGTTTTGGCTATATTGAATGTCGACCTGAAGGAGTACACTCCGGCCGCAGCCATGCTCATCGTGATGTTCATAAGCGGCGTAAATATTTACGGCTGTTGGAAGCGTCTGAAAGGAGAACTTTGACAGCATAGTCTCCGGCATTTTTTAATTCTCAATTCTTAATTTTCAATTTACCAAGTGAATATAGGTATTTTCAGCGGTTCGTTCAATCCGGTACATATCGGACATCTGGCTCTTGCCAATTATCTTTGTGAATACGAAGGGTTGGATGAGGTTTGGTTTATGGTGACACCGCATAATCCGCTGAAAGAAGAAGTTTCTCTGATGAGCGATGAGCTTCGCCTGAAGCTGGTGCGGCTTGCCATCGAGGGGTATCCCAAGTTCCGGGCTTCCGATTTCGAGTTTCATCTGCCGCGCCCGTCTTATACCGTCCATACGCTTGATAAATTGAAACAGGCTTACCCGCAAGATACTTTTCACCTTATCATAGGTTCTGATAACTGGGCGCTCTTTTCCCGCTGGTATCAGTCGGAGCGTATTCTTGCGGAAAACTTTATTCTTATTTATCCCCGTCCCGGTTATGCGGTGGACGGGAATACTTTACCTCAAAATGTAAAACTGGCCTCTTCGCCCACATTCGAAATAAGTTCTACCTTTATCCGCCAGGCGATGGAAGAGGGCAGGGACGTGCGCTATTTCCTGCATCCGGCTGTCTATGAAGCGTTGAGACAAACTAATCTGTAAAATAAATGAATAACTTAGAGAATTCGCAGGCGCCTTACAACTTCGGTGTATGTGCCTCTGCCGATTGTACGAAACGCTTTACCTGCCTGCGTTATATAGCCTTGCAGAACGCTTCCCCGCAATATCCGTTCCTGCCTACGCTTAGTCCCCGGAAGTTGGAGTCGATGAAAGGAGAGTGCGAATATTACCGTCCGAATACGCCGGTGCGTTACGCCCGCGGTTTCACCCGGGTGGCAGAGTTGCTGACGGTTCGGGTGGCGGGCACATTCCGCTTGCGGCTTATTTCCTACTTCGGACGTAAGAACTATTACCTCGCCCGTAAAGGGGAATACCTTATCGACCCTACCGCCCAGCAGTACATTGTCAGCCAGGCGGAAGCTCTCGGCCTGCGGCTTGATGACTACTTCGACGAGTATGTAGAACGGTATGACTGGTGGGGATAGCCGGCTGGAATGCAGCGTAATGTGACTGCACTATGGCGGGAACTCCGGTTTCCTCAAAGGGAAACGTCAGTTTCCTACGGTAGAAACTTCGGTTTCCCTGCTTGGAAATTCGGGTTTCCTTTAAGGGGGACGGGCGTTTCCATTAGGGAAACAGCCGTCTTCTCCGGTGGAAACGGAAATGCGCCTTATTCAAGGCATTCGTCGAGGTCGCGTATAATCTGCTCTTTGTCCATGTGCTGTCCTATGAAGACTATCTTCTGCATACGGTCTCCGTACTTTTCATCCCAGTCACGCATCAGGCCGGGTTCCTGACGCATTAATTCAATCAGGTCTTCTTCGGGTGCTGTGGCATACCACAAGCCGGCTTCGGTCAGTTGCTTCTGGGCGCCTGCCTGTTCAAAGAGGTAGGACATGTCGCGGTTGTGGCTGAAATAGCATACGCCTTTGGCACGGATGATGTTGCGGCTCCATCTGGTGGCGATGAAGTGGTCGAATTTGTGAATGTCGAATGCCGGACGGCGGTAGTAAACGAAAGTGCCGATGCCGTACTCTTCCACTTCGCCCCCTTCGTGATGGTGATGATGGTGTCCGTGCGCTTCGTGACGGTGCTCGTGTTCTTCGTGAGGATGCGCATGTCCGTCTTCATGGTGGCGGTGATGTCCGTGCGCTTCTTTCTCTTCCTCTTCGGTGGCCTGTTTCTCTATTCCGCGAATCCATCCCGCCGAAGTAGCCACCCGTTCAAAGTCGAACATGCCTGTATGGATAATCTTCTTTAAATTCACATCCGCGTAATTGCATTCGATGATTTCGGCCGCGGGTTGCAGGGTACGTATAATCAGCTTGATGCGTTCCAGCTCTTCGGGCTTTACTTCCGCCGCCTTGTTCAGAAGAATGATATTACAGAATTCAATCTGCCGGATGATAAGATTTTCAATGTCTTCCTCGTCAATCCCTTTCCGGGTAAGGTCGTCGCCGCAGGAGAATTCGTTTTGCAGGCGCAGGGCGTCCACTACGGTAGTGATGCAGTCCAAGCGGCAGATGCCATACTTGGTGTACATGCCGCCCAGGCGGGGAATGGAGCAGATGGTCTGCGCGATGGGTTCCGGTTCGCAGATGCCGCTGGCTTCGATGACGATATAATCGAAACGCTCCATCCGCATGATTTCGCCTATTTGCTCTATCAAGTCCGTTTTCAGCGTACAACAGATGCAACCGTTCTGAAGCGCAACGAGGCTTTCGTCTTTCTTGCCCACAACGCCGCCTTTTTGGATGAGGTCTGCATCGATGTTTACCTCGCCTATGTCATTGACAATAACCGCGAATCTGATACCTTGTTTATTGGCGAGAATATGGTTTACCAAGGTCGTTTTGCCACTGCCCAGATAACCGGTAAGGAGCAGTACGGGAATTTCTTTTGTTGTCATATCGTTTTGAAATCTCTTTTAACGGGGAGTAAATGTAGACAATATTATTAAATAAAAAAATAGAGGCGGGGAACATTGTATCTTCCCGCCTCTGTTTTATTATACTATGGCTGTCTGTTCTTACAGAATACCTTGTGCCATCATGGCTTTGGCTACTTTCATGAATCCGGCAACGTTAGCGCCCTTCACATAGTTCACGTAACCGTTCTCTTCCGTACCGTATTGCACGCAAGCGGCGTGGATATTCTTCATGATGCTTTTCAGCTTCTCGTCTACTTCTTCGGAGCTCCAACCCAGTTTGATGGAGTTCTGAGTCATTTCCAGACCCGATACCGATACACCGCCGGCGTTGGCCGCCTTACCCGGAGCATACAGAATCTTGGCTTCCTGGAATACTTTGATGGCTTCGGGAGTAGAAGGCATGTTGGCGCCTTCGGATACCGCCATTACACCGTTGGCGATAAGTTTTCTGGCATCGTCACCGTTGATTTCATTCTGAGTGGCGGACGGCAAGGCAATATCCGCTTTTTCACTCCAGGGACGTGCGCCTTCTACGTATTTAACGCCCGGATATTGCTCTGCATATTCGCGGATACGTCCACGGTAGAGGTTCTTCAACTCCATGATGTAATCCAGTTTTTCACGGTCGATACCTGCGGGGTCGTATATGTAACCGTCGGAGTCGGACATCGTTAAAACTTTACCGCCCATTTCCAATACTTTCTCGGCAGTGTACTGGGCTACGTTACCCGAACCGGAAATCAGACAGGTCTTACCTTTAAGGTCTGTGCCTTTGGTTTTCAGCATTTCCAGCAAGAAGTAGATGTTACCGTAACCCGTAGCTTCCGGACGGATCAGCGAACCGCCGAATTCGCGGCCTTTTCCTGTAAATGTTCCGGTAAACTCGTGGGTCAGCTTCTTGTACATACCGAACATGAAACCTACTTCACGGCCACCTACACCGATGTCACCGGCGGGAACGTCAGTCTCGGGACCGATGTGACGCCACAGTTCCAGCATGAAAGCCTGAACGAAGCGCATAACCTCTGCGTTTGACTTGCCGCGCGGAGAGAAGTCCGAACCGCCTTTACCGCCACCCATAGGCAGAGTTGTCAATGAGTTTTTAAATGTCTGCTCGAAAGCAAGGAATTTCAGGATGCTCAGGTTTACAGAAGCGTGGAAACGAACACCGCCTTTATAAGGGCCGATAGCGTTGTTGTGCTGCACACGATAGCCCATGTTGGTTTGTACGTTACCTTTATCGTCTACCCAAGTAACACGGAATTGGTAAACGCGATCGGGGATGCAAAGACGTTCAATCAGATTGGCTTTGTCAAACTCCGGATGTTTGTTGTACTCTTCTTCAATGGTAGAAAGAACTTCTTCTACTGCCTGATGATACTCCGGTTCGTTGGGGAACCGTCTTTTCAAATCTTCTAATACCTTAGCTGCATTCATAATCTATTTCTTTAAATTGGTTACATATTTGTGTTATAAAGTGGTGATGCGGTAGGGTGATGGCGTTGCTTCTGTATCATCGTGCGATGAACATAAGTGTAAGCCTCATCACTTTATTACCTTATCGCTTTATCTCTCGTTGCGGTTGCAAAAGTAAACATAAAAATGATACAAGCAAACAATTTATAAAGAAAATGCGGGATAAAACAGCAAAAATGTTGTTTTATCCCGCAAAAAGGAATAAAAAGATATTATTTATCCTCTTTTGAGAGCTTTTATTACAGGAATGAATACCAATGCCGCCGAAATGATAAGCGTTAGAATGATTGGCCCGTCAATTCGTTCGGCGGAAGTCAAGACAATGTAACAAAGTGCCGCCCAAAGAAGCGTAATGCAAACTATTTGGAATTTGGATAATCGTCTTTTCATTTACCGGCTTTCTTTTTATCTACAATGGCGTCGATAACCGCCACCGCAGTGATGTTTACTATATCGCGTACGGAGCTTTCAAAGTCGGTGAAGTGGATAGGCTTGTTCAACCCCATTTGTATCGGGCCGATAAGCTCGGAATCCATATCCATTGTCTGCAACAATTTGTATGCGGAGTTGGCGGAGCTCAGGTTCGGGAAGATAAGCGTATTCACATCCTTTCCTTTCAGACGGGTGAAGGGGTATTTGGCATCGCGCAGTTCGCGGTTCATGGCAAAGTTCACTTGCATTTCACCGTCAATGGCAAGGTCGGGATAGTTTTGCTGCATATAGTCCACGGCTTCGTGCACGCTTACCGGACTTCCTTCTTTGTCTGTTCCGAAGTTGGAGTAGCTCAACATGGCCATAACGGGCGTATGGTTGAAGAAGCGTACGGTATATTCCGACAGTTTGGCGATATCAATCAGTGTTTCCGCGTTGGGATGGCGGTTGATGAGCGTGTCGGCAAGGAAGTACGTACCTTTTTTGGAGTTGAGGATGTGCATGGTACCGAAATGCTTGTATTCCGGACGGATGCCGATTACTTCTTTGGCTACCTTGATGGTATTGCTGTATTTGGTGTACAATCCGGTGATGAAAGCGTCGGCCTCGCCGGTTTCCACCATCATCATACCGAAGTAGTTGCGCTCGAACATCTTGTCGTTGGCTTCTTCGTAGGTAACGCCTTCGCGGGCACGCTTTTCGGAAAGGATACGTGCATAACGCTCGCGGCGTTCCGATTCGTCAGGATGGCGCAGGTTTACGATTTCGATACCTTCGAGGCTGAGGTCGAGTTCTTTCGCCAATTTCTCGATTGCTTCGTCATTACCTAATATAATAGGGTGGCAGATACCTTCGGCTTTGGCTTCAACGGCAGCTTTCAGCATATTCGGGTGAATGCCTTCGGCAAAGACTACGCGCTGCGGGTTGCGGCGGGCAGTGTCGTAGAGCTGGCGGGTGAGTTTGCTTTCGTAGCCCATCAGTTCGCGCAGTTGCAGTTTGTAGGCATCCCAATCTTCGATGCTCTTGCCGGCTACGCCGCTGTCCATGGCGGCTTTGGCTACCGCGCAAGATACTTCGGTGATGAGGCGTGGGTCTACCGGTTTCGGGATGAAGTATTCAGGACCGAAAGTGAAGTTGTTTACATGGTAGGCCTCGTTCACTACATCGGGTACGGGTTGCTTGGCGAGGTTGGCGATGGCGTGTACCGCGGCAATCTTCATTTCCTCGTTGATGGCTTTGGCTTGCGTGTCGAGCGCGCCGCGGAAGATGTAGGGGAAGCCGATGACGTTGTTAATCTGGTTCGGATAGTCGGAACGGCCGGTAGACATCAATACATCCGGGCGTGCGGCCATGGCGTCCTCGTAAGATATTTCCGGAGTAGGGTTGGCAAGGGCGAACACAATGGGATGGTCGGCCATACTGCGCACCATATCCTGTGTCAATACATTGCCTTTGGACAGGCCGAGGAATACGTCGGCGCCTTTGATGGCTTCGGCAAGGGTATGCACGTCGCGACGGTCGGTTGCAAAGTAACGTTTCTGTTCGGTCAGGTTTTCGCGGTCGCTGGTGATGACGCCTTTGCTGTCCAGCATCAGGATGTTTTCACGGCGCGCGCCGAGCGACTCGTATAGCTTGGTGCAAGAGGTGGCGGAAGCGCCTGCGCCGTTCACCACGATTCTTACATCTTCAATCTTCTTGCCTGCCACTTCCAGGGCGTTCAGCAGTCCGGCGCTGGAGATGATGGCTGTACCATGCTGGTCGTCGTGCATCACGGGGATGTCGAGCTCTTCTTTCAGACGGCGTTCTATTTCAAAACATTCGGGAGCTTTGATATCTTCCAGATTGATACCGCCGAAAGTGGGGGCGATTGCTTTGACCGCTTCGATAAACTTATCGGGGTCTTTTTCGTTCACTTCAATATCGAATACATCGATACCGGCATAAATTTTGAATAACAGCCCTTTTCCTTCCATAACGGGCTTGCCGCTGAGCGCGCCTATGTCGCCCAAACCGAGAACGGCGGTTCCGTTGGAAATTACAGCTACCAGATTACCTTTTGCTGTATATTTGTACGCGTCTTGCGGATTCTTCTCGATTTCGAGACAAGGTTCCGCAACGCCCGGAGAATAAGCGAGTGAAAGATCGGTTTGTGTACTGTAGGGCTTGGTCGGCACTACCTCAATTTTTCCCGGTTTGCCTTGCGAGTGATAAAGCAAGGCGGCTTCTTTGGTTATCTTAGCCATGGTAGATTAGTTAAAATGGTTATAATTTGGTCGCAAATTTAGAGATAAAAGTTCTAAATTGTAGCTTGTGACTGATAAATTCTATTAGATTTATCAGTAAATAAACTAAAAATGCTTATTTTTGGCAGTAGATTTAAGTAATTACCCCCGATTATTAACTTAACACAAGTATTTTATGAAAATTTTGAAACTTCCTCTTGCAGGATTATTGTTTTGCACCGTGCCGTTTTGGACGGGATGCGGAACGAGTGACAAATCCGAAGCTCCGGTTTCCCTGACCTGGGAAATGGGGGCGAGCGACATTGCTCCCGGTTATTATGAGAACTCCTTTGTTCTTAAAAACATCTCCGATGCTCCTCTTCCCAAAGATTGGACAATCTATTATTCACAGCTTCCCCGCAATGTGAAGCAGGCGGGGAATCCTGCCGTTAAGGTGGAGTCGGTGAACGGAAACTTCTTTAAGATGTATCCGACGGAAAGCTTCACTTCGCTGGCACCCGGCGATTCCATGCGTATCACTTTCCTGTGTTCTTACAAGCTAGACCGGAACTCGCATGCGCCCGAGGGTACTTATTGGGTAGCTGCGACAGACGGTAAGGAAGGCAAGCCGCTTCCCGTAACGCTGAATGCGCTTGGGCTGCCCTCGCCGGAATCACTGCCCGGCTATCCGGATGCGGTTAAGATATACGAATCGAACCTCCGTTTGGCGCATGCGCCGGCTTTGAAGCAGTCGGATATATTGCCGTCGGTAAAGAAAGTAACGCCTGCCGAGGGTGGTGTTGTGTTGGACGGTAAGGTGGCTTTGGTTTATCCGGACGAGTATGCCGGCGAGGCGAAGCTGCTGAAAGAGAAACTGTCCGCCTTGTATGGTTTGGAGATAGTTGGCCAAGCTCCCGTCACAATTGCTTTGGAAACTTTGGCCGACAAGGCGAAAGCTGTGAACGATGAATACTATGATATGGTTATAGGCAGCGACCGGATAAAAATCAGCGCCGCCACGCCGCACGGAGTTTTCAACGGTACGCAGACTTTGCTGGCGATGCTGAAAGATAAAAAAGCGCCGTACCGGCTGGACGCCATGTCCGTGGAAGATTATCCCGACCTTTTGTACCGCGGGCAGATGATAGACATTGCCCGTAACTTCACTACCGCGGACAATCTGAAAAAGCTGGTGGATATTTTCGCTTCTTACAAAATGAATGTGCTTCATTTCCATTTTGCGGATGACGAAGCATGGCGTCTGGAAATTCCGGGACTGGAAGAACTGACGGCCGTAGGCAGCCGTCGCGGACATACCACTGACGAGAGCCGATGCCTCTATCCCTGTTACGATGGCGGCTATGACCCGGATGCCTCAACGGTAGGCAACGGACATTACTCCCGCGAGGATTTCATCGGTTTGCTACGTTACGCCGCCGAAAGGCATATTCGCGTCATACCGGAAATAGAATCTCCCGGACATGCCCGTGCGGCTATCGTTTCCATGAAAGCACGTTACAACAGGTATAAGGATACGGATATGGAAAAGGCCGCCGAATATCTGTTGAGTGAGCCGGAAGATACTTCCCGCTATGCGTCCGTGCAGTATTATACGGACAATGTGATAAATGTGGCCATGCCTTCTGCCTACCGCTTTATGGAGAAAGTGATTCAGGAACTTGCGGCTATGTACGAGGAAGCCGGCGTACCGCTGACTACGGTGCATCTTGGCGGTGATGAGGTGGCGCGTGGCGTATGGCTGGGTTCTCCCAAGTGCCGGGCATTGATGAAAGAGGAAGGTATGACGAAACCGCATGATTTGGCAGAGTATTTCATCACGCAAATGGCCGGCATCATGCAAAGGAACGGTCTGAAGTTCAGCGGGTGGCAGGAAGTGGCTTTGGGGCATACCGAAGAGGCTCACCGGCAATTGCGGACTCAGGCGGCAGGCGTGTACTGCTGGAATACAGTTCCGGGCTACGATGAAGTGGTTTATCAGATTGCCAATAACGGTTATCCGGTGATTCTCTGCAATGTGGGCAATTTCTATATGGATATGGCTTACAACGGGCATCCTGATGAGCGCGGGCTCGACTGGGGCGGCTATGTGGATGAGGCAATCTCTTTTTCCATGCTTCCTTTCAGCATCTATCGTTCATTGCGTACGGACGGAGCAGGGGATTCTGTTGATTTGGATAAAGCGGAAAAAGGAAAAACTGTTCTGACGGCAGAAGGCCGAAAGAATATTCTGGGTGTACAAGGTCAGCTGTTTGCCGAAACAATCCGTAGCTTCAGCGGTGTGGAATATCTTCTTTTCCCGAAAATCATGGGACTGGCAGAGCGTGGTTGGAATGCTTATCCGGCATGGGAAAAACTGCGAGGCGCACAGGAACAACAAGCTTTCGACAAAGCGCTGGCGCTGTATTATGAAAAAATCAGTGATATGGAAATGCCTTATTGGGCGAAGAACGGTATCAATTTCCGCCTGCCGCATCCGGGATTGCTGGTGAAAGACGGTACACTTTACGCCAATACAGCCATTCGAGGCGCTGAAATACGTTATACAATGGATGGTTCAGAACCGACTGTAAATTCCGCTTTGTGGGAAATACCGGTGAAGTGCGATGCTTCGGTCGTTAAGGCAGGGACATTCTATCAGGGTAAGGCGAGTTTGCCGATTACGTTGAAAGTGGAATAAGACTTCCGGCTTATCAGGCCGAAATCATCTGAAAAAGGTTTTGCACCACAGCGATATTTCTTTTTCGCTGTGGTGCAAAATTTATTTGGTTACGCATTCAGCGCTTGCTCTATATCAGCGATAATATCATCCGCGTTTTCAATACCCACCGAGAAGCGGATAAGGTCGGGACGGATACCGGCTTCTAACAGTTGCTCGTCAGAAAGCTGACGATGCGTATGGCTGGCAGGGTGAAGCACACAGGTACGCGCATCGGCAACGTGGGTTACGATAGCAGCCAGCTTCAGTGAATCCATAAATTTGATGGATACCTCACGACCGCCTTTCAGCCCAAAGGAGATAACGCCGCACGAACCGCCCGGCATGTATTTCTGTGCCAACTCGTAGTACTTATTGTCGGGCAGACCGCAATAGTTTACCCATGCCACTTTGTCATTCTTAGACAGGTATTCGGCGACTTTCTGGGCATTGCCGCAATGTTGAGGCATACGCAGGTGCAGCGTTTCCAGACCGAGGTTCAGCAAGAAGGCATTCTGTGGAGACTGGATGCTGCCGAGGTCGCGCATCAACTGCGCCGTAGCTTTTGTGATGTAAGCCAGTTTGCCGAAAGCTTTTGTATAAGTGAGCCCGTGATACGATTCGTCCGGAGTGCAGAGGCCGGGGAATTTGTCGGCATGCGCGTCCCAATCGAAATTACCGCTGTCTACAATTGCGCCGCCTACGCTGGTGGCGTGTCCGTCCATGTATTTGGTGGTGGAGTGGACTACTATATCGGCTCCCCATTCAAACGGGCGGCAGTTGATAGGAGTGGGGAAAGTGTTGTCTACAATCAACGGCACACCATGCTTGTGGGCGATGCGGGCAAATTTTTCAATATCAAGAACCTCCAGCGTGGGGTTGGAGATCGTTTCGCCGAACAAGGCTTTGGTATTCGGACGGAAAGCTGCGGAGATTTCCTCTTCGGGCGCATCCGGGTTGACAAAAGTCACGTCGACGCCCAGTTTTTTCATTGTTACGCCAAACAGGTTGAATGTTCCGCCATAGATAGTGGATGAGCATACGAAGTGGTCGCCTGCCTGACAGATGTTGAAGATAGCATAGAAATTCGCAGCCTGTCCGCTCGATGTCAGCATAGCGGCTACACCGCCTTCAAGAGCGGCTATCTTGGCGGCAACGGCATCGTTCGTAGGATTCTGCAGACGGGTGTAGAAGTAACCGCTGTCTTCGAGGTCGAACAGACGAGCCATTTGTTCGCTGGTGTCATATTTGAAAGTTGTACTTTGATAAATGGGGAGTACACGGGGTTCACCCTTTTTAGGAGTCCACCCTGCCTGTACGCACAGTGTCTCCGGCTTGAATTGCTTTGCCATAATGCTATCTGTTTTTAGAGTTTCTTTTCTTTAAAACGCGTAAGTTGTCGCAAAAGTAGGGAAAAAAATATAAATTTGTACGCGTGAATGGTAAAATGCAATAATTTAGCGGTTGAAAATTTACTGCCGATACGAATAAATGACGAATAACGGGAATATGAAACGTATATTTTGCTTGCTGGCTATCTTCTTTTGTACTTTTCTTGTTTTTGAGGTCTCTGCTCAGGGAGAATATGCCACACCCAAGGCGGGTGAGGGTATTTCCGCTTTTCTGGAGCGGAACAAGCGTTCCGGAAAAGCCTGCTATAACGAGTTTATGAAGCTGAACGAGAAACGTCTGCGTGGAAAAGAGGAATTGCGATTGGGAGTGAAGTATATATTGCCTCCCTTGAAGAAGGGGACTTCTGCCGCCGCTTCATCCAAATCTGCCGCCGGCAAAAAGGGAGCGGTTCGGGAACGGTTGTTCGGGAAGAAACTGGCTGATGTGAAAGTGACTTCCAACCGCTTACAGGGCGCTTGCTTCTATGTAGTCAGCGGGCATGGCGGTCCCGACCCGGGAGCTATCGGAAAAATAGGAAAGGTGGAGTTGCATGAGGATGAATATGCCTATGATGTTGCCTTGCGCCTTGCCCGTAACCTGATGCAGGAAGGGGCGGAAGTACGTATCATCATTCAGGATGCCAAAGACGGGATTCGTGACGATCGCTATCTTTCCAACAGTAAGCGGGAAACTTGTATGGGAGAGGCTATTCCGCTGAGCCAGGTAGCCCGTCTGCAACAGCGTTGTGCCAAAATCAATGAACTCTATCGGAAAGACCGTCAGAAATATAAGTATTGCCGGGCCATCTTTCTGCACGTAGACAGCCGTAGCAAGAGCGCGCAGACGGATGTCTTCTTTTACCATGCTCCGAAAAGCGTGTTGGGAAAGAAGCTGGCGGTTACCATGAAAGAAACTTTCGAGTCGAAGTACGACAAACACCAGCCGAACCGCGGGTTTGAGGGGACTGTCAGCTCACGCAACCTTTATGTATTGCTGAAAGCCGCGCCGACTTCCGTTTTTGTGGAATTGGGCAATATCCAGAATACGTTCGACCAACGTCGTTTCGTTATCAGCTCCAACCGCCAGGCTTTGGCAAAGTGGATGATGGAAGGATTTATCGCGGATTATAAGCGGACGAAGTAGGATTACTTGCGCACTTTGCCCGTGCCGTTTTCGTGCAGGATGACTACTGTCACTGCCGTCACAATCAGGGCGATTCCGATAGCGCTGCTCCATGTGAAGTTTTCTTTGAATACGCAACATCCGATGACTATGGCGGTCAGAGGTTCCAATGCTCCGAAGATGGATGTAAGCGTGGGGCCTACATGTTTGATTGCCTTTACCAGACTGATATTGGAAACGGCCGTTGCCGGTATTGCCAGTCCGAGGATGTTCAGCCATGCATGGCCGTCTGTTGCCGGTCGGATGCCGTCTGTCAGACAGCCGCCTATAATATAGAATAGGGTTCCGAATCCCATGACATAGCAGGTCAGTGCCGTAGACGGGATGCTGGCAGCGCGGCTTTTCCGTACACCTATAATATATCCGCTGTACGAGAATATGGAAATGGCGGCGGCGATCAGTCCTGTTGCAGTATCTCCGCCTTTGAAATCTATCTCGCCCGATGACAGTAACGCCGCGCCTATCAATGAAATGAACACTGCAAACAGGATGGAGAAAGACTTCTTTTCCTTGAAAAACAGCATCATGGTGAGCGCTACCGCCAGAGGGTACATGAAGTGAATGGTGGATGCTACGCCGCTGGCAATATTTTGGTAGGCTATCACGAGGCTGAATGAGGTGGTGGCTCTGAACAGGCTTAGTATGAATACGGTCTGCCAGTCTTTCCCGGTGATTCGGAACCGCTCTCCCAATATGATGCCGGCAATTGCCAAAATGAGTGAAGCGATTCCCCAGCGGTATGTCAGCACTTCAAAGGATGAGAATCCCGCTACCAACAATGATATGCTGAAGAAAGGTGCCAGTCCGAATGTGGACGAGGAGAGTGCCGCATATAGAAAACCTTTTATAGTAGTGTTTTGCATCTTTTTCTTGAAAATTAAACGATATACCGGAACCTATCTCTTTCATCGTTTGTTTGTTCCGCATAATGATTTGCAAAATTAGTGAATAAAAGCGTACATGCGAATGGTACGTGCATATTAAAAAATGAAAGGAAACCTTATGAGAAAGAATTTAATGTTTGCGGGAGCGTTTGCGGTTACTCTTATGTTGACTGCTTGCGGTAGCGGTGTTCAGCGGAAAACTTCCGAAAAATATTCTGCTGCGGAAGTGGAACAGGCGGATAAGGTGATGAAGTACTACAATGCCTCGCTCGCCCTATTGAAGAATTTGGTGGTGGAGAAGGATGTGAATTCCGTATTGGGATATATGGAACAGAATGGGGATGCGCCGATACTGACGGCTGTTGTTCCTCCGGCTTTCTCTCAGAAAGATTCTGCATCGGTCGTTAATCCCGGTACGTATTTTAATGAAGAGACCCGGCGCAATCTGAAACAGAATTTTATGCAGTTGTTTCAGGTTAGAAAGCAATTTTATGCTAATTTCAATCGGTATCTTTCCTCGCTGAAAACAAAAGATAAGTCTGCTGCCGATAAACTGCTGCCTGTTAATTACCGGCTGAGCGTCGAGATGGCGGAGTATAAAGAGAATATTCTTGATATGCTGTCTCCTTTTACCGAGGAAGCGCAGAAGGTATTGCTGAATGATAACCCGATGAAGGAACAGATACTTGCCATGAACAGGATGTCTGCCACGATGCAGAGTATTCTGCAATTGTGTATGCGCAAACCCTCTCCCGATATGCCCCGGCTGGATATGAAAATGATGAAGTTGGTTATTCAGTTGGACATTGCCAAACGTTTGCCGACGGTGGAAGGACATCCTCGAGAGATGAAGACTTTCCGGGACTTTCTGGCTCATGTCGAGGCATTCATGAAAGAAGTACAGCATATCAAGTCTCAGGGAAGTTATACGGCAGACGAGATGGAGACCTTAGGTACGTATGGACTGAGCTTGAACTAAGGCTGTCTTAGGCTCAGTCCATAGGCCTCCTTTCTTTATCTTACAAATCCGTTTTTATAGAAATCATAGGATTCATGAATTCTTTCCGGCGTATCGGCTTTTAACAACAAAAGAAGCTCGCGACAGAATTCCAGCTGCCCGGTGCCGTTGGCTGTGACGATATTTTGGTCGCTGACGGCCTGCTTCTCTTCATAACCGGTTTCGTTGGTATAGTTCTGTTCACCCCAAAGCTTCAACTGTTGTATGGTATTTCCCGTATGTTTTACGTTATTAAGGAAGCCGTGCTTTGCCATGAAAGAGGCGGCATTGCAGATGGCGCCAATGATTTTTCCACGTTGTAGAGCATCCTTCACCAAAGGAACCACTTGTGCCGCTTCGGGAGAATTCCATTGCATGCCGCCTATCAGTATCAATGCCGCATAATCTGTGGGCATCGTCTGGAAACTATAATCGGGTAGCGTACAGAAACCGCCGATAGAACGCACAGCATCCAATGTCGGGGCAACGACTTTGGGTGTATACATCACTTCGCTGCCCGGCATTACTCCCATGTTCAGGCAGGCTGCTATGAAAGCGCCTTCCCAGTCGGCATATTCATTTAATATTACAAACAATACTTCTTGCTTCATTTTTGTTTTTGTTTAGTGCTTCACAAAAGTACGAATACTAAATCATAAACTTATAAATATTATAATGAAAGTTCGGTATCGAAATTTATTCTATAGGAATATAAATCTCTGTTAACAGTTCATCCGGTGCTGTTTCTGCAGGATTGTTCAGATATCGTTCGGCGCTGGCTTCATTTCTGAAAGTACATTCCATTTCAGGGATATATTTTCCATAGATTGTATCGTACACGGCTTGCAGGTGCTCATAAGACCCCTTATATAGGAATATGGCGTAACGTCCTGCCGGAAGCTGTTTGAAACCGATATCACCTTTAGGTGCTACGGCAGCTGGCATAACCATACATACATCGGTACGCAGTTTTTCTACCGGAGTTACTTTGGGGTCATCATGATAAATACAATAGGGCATCACTTCTCCCATTGGCAGTTTCTCCTCTTGGATAAACTGTTGAAGGCGTATCCATGTGCCGCAATAATCATTCAGTTTATAGTCTCCGAATAATCGGATATAAATCACGTTTCGGGCCGGGAGCTCTTTGATTTCTCGTTTCAGTTCGAGTTCCGGACGGATAATGGCTGGTTTCATAATTACAAAGTTTTTATTGTTACGATATTCTAAAGGTGAAATACCATAGAACTGTTTGAATACTTTAGACAACGACGAGGGTGACGAATAACCGATGCGATAAGCGATGTCGGCTATCGGCAGTTCGGAATGACGCAACAACCGTGCAGCTGCTTCGGTACGTGTCCGGACAATAAACGTACCTATGGGTTCGCCCAAAAAAGCTTTCATGATGCGGTGAAAGTAGAAAGGAGAGAAATGGGAAATCTTGGCCAGTGATTTCAGGTCGATTTCTTCTCCGAGGTGGAGATTGATATAATCTACCACTGCATTCACACATTTTTGATACTCTTCCCGGGTTGTCTTCTTGGTTTCCATATATTCTATCGGTTTGTTCACGATGCAAAAATAAGGGGAAAAGGGATAGAGGACTTGTCCGATGTTGCTATAAATATGGTTTATCACATATTTATTGAACGGAAGGTTGTTAATAATCATTGTTTAGTTTGTCTGTAAAGATAAAATATATGTACTTTTGCAATGGAATTATATTATATAAATAGCTTTTGAAAAAGTATATGAAAGGAGCTTTACTTATTTTAGGACGCGGTATAGGGCAGGTGATGTTTCAGAATAATGCACTGTCAGGGTTATTAATGTTGGTAGGTGTTCTTCTGAATTCTTGGCAAATGGCCTTGTTGGCGATTGCAGGTAATGTTGTAAGTACATTGGCGGCTTATTTTTCCGGTTATAGTCGCGAAGATATACGGAACGGACTTTACGGGTTTAACGGAACTTTGGTGGGAATAGCAATCGGGGTGTTTATGCCGATTACTGTTGCTTCCCTATTACTGTTGGTTGCAGGCTCGTGCTTGTCTACCTGGATAGCCCGTCTTTTTGGTTTGCAGCGGCTGGTATCTGGGTTCACCGCTCCCTTTATTATTTCTGTGTGGATATTGTTGGTTACTTGCAATTGGATGATGCCGTCTTTGTTACTGCCTTCCGGAGATGCTGTGACGGCTCAGACGCTTTCTTTTTTACAGGCTTTTTGTCTGAATATCGGTCAGGTAATGTTTCAGGGAAATACTGTGTTGGCAGGGGTGTTCTTTCTGCTGGGTATCTTGGTGAATTCCCGTATCAATGGTCTTTATACCATACTGGGGGCATTGCTTCCCATTCCCTTTGCCCTGCTGCTTGGAGTGGATTATGCCGCTCTGAATGCCGGATTGATGGGATATAACGGTGTGTTGTGCGCCATTGCTTTGGGGGATAAAACATGGAAAGGCGGTGTGGGGGCTGTAATGGCCGTATTGCTGTCCGTTTTGCTTCAGATAGGCGGAATGGAATGGGGGATAACAACTCTCACTGCACCTTTTGTTGTCGCTGTATGGATTGTGGCGGGATTACAGCAATTGGATAGAAAGGCAAAGACAGAAACTACAAACGGCTGAATCTTATAAGGCATGACCGAGAAAACACGATTGCAACTTTTGGCATGGGCAAGAGAATATCATTGCGCCGCCTTTATACAAGGTGATCCTGTTCAGTTTCCACATCGGTATACGCAGAAACAGGATATTGAGATTAGCGGTTTGCTCACAGCTATAATGAGTTTTGGAAATCGCAAACAGATATTGAAAAAAGCGGATGAACTGCATCAATTAATGGGAGCTTCACCTTATCGGTATGTCTTGTCCTGTCAATGGAAAGAAGATTTCCGACCGACAGATAAGAGCAGTTTTTACCGTATGCTTTCTCATGCGGATTTTTATACTTACTTCGCCCGGTTGCATGCCGCCTATTCTCAGTTTGATAGTTTGGAAAACGCCTTGTTGGGCTATTCGGGTACACCGATGGAGAAGTTGTGCGCATTTTTGGAAGTTTCAGCCAAGAGCCCTCAAAAGAAGCTGAATATGTTTCTGCGCTGGATGATACGAAAAGAATCGGAAGTGGACTTCGGCATTTGGGACAGCTTTGACCGTCGTGACTTGCTGATTCCCTTAGATACCCATGTTTGTAGGGTAGCTTATCTTTTAGGGCTTACCGATGCGGAAACATTCTCTCTTAAAAATGCGCGGAACATAACTGCGGCTTTGGCGGAGGTCTTTCCGGATGACCCTTGTTTGGGAGATTTTGCATTGTTCGGCAGCGGGGTGAACGGAGTGTTGTAAAATCGGGCTTTTTCTTACCAATCTATCTCCTCAATGCCTTTGCTTCGTAAATAATCGTTGGCTTTGCTAAAGTGTTTGCATCCGAAGAAACCGTATTCGGCGGAACGAGGCGAAGGATGGACGGTTGTCAGTATAAGGTGTTTACTGCTGTCTATCAAAGTTGCCTTTTCTTTGGCATACGCTCCCCAAAGCATGAATACGAGATGTTCCCGTTCATCACTTAATTTCTTGATTACCGCGTCTGTGAAAGTTTCCCAGCCCATGTTACGGTGCGAACCGCTTGCGTGGGCGCGTACCGTAAGGACAGAATTCACGGAGAGTACTCCCTGAGCTACCCAACGGTCCAGATTACCGGAAGTAGGAATCGGTTTGCCCAAATCCTGATGTATCTCCTTGAAGATATTGGTGAGTGAACCCGGTATAGCTACTCCTTCCGGTACGGAAAAACATATTCCGTAATATTGTCCGGGGGTAGGGTAAGGATCTTGTCCTAAGATAACCACTTTTACCTTCTCAAAAGGACATGAGTTGAAAACATGAAAGATAAGATGTCCCGGCGGAAGCACATTGGCGCGTCCGTATTCGCTTTTCACAAATGATACCAATCTCTCAAAGTAGGGCTTGTCGAATTCTTCTTGTAAACGCTGCCGCCAGCTCTCTTCTATCTTGACTTTCATAGGATACTGCATCTAAGTACGATGCAACAAATGTACAAATAATCTCTGTGAGTGCGTATGTGTTTTACAGATAAAAAGAAAGCCCCGTATTCGTTAGAATGTCTCATCGTACAGGGCTTTCACGTATTGCTTATGCTTTTAGGGCTGCTACTACCTTTTCTATCATGCTCCGGATATTGTTTTCATCCTGAGCGGTATAGAAGTTCCCGTCTGCTTCGGAAGGATTGTCGGTTGCTTCTCCGTTTTGGATGGCGGGTTTCGCCAATGGATGAACGGCTACTTTCTTACCTTTGGTGATACCCGTAAAATCGAACATCATGGCGGCTGCACAGTGTCCGATCATGATTTTACCTTTTCCACCGAATGTTTTGATGATTTCCAGCATGGTAACGTTATACGGTTTGTCGGCATTCTGTTGAAATACGGGGACGGCGTCACCGCAAGCGAATACAAGCGCATCGTACTCATCTTCATGTCCTTTCAGGTTAGCTACCACATCGTCTGCTGTCAGAGCGATACCGGAGTTGGTCTTGATTTCCTTGCTGTCTGCCACCGCAAACACCTTATAAGCAATGCCATTCTCAAAAAACGCTTCCAAGTACTGGAACAAACCGCACCCGTTTACCGGATTTACTGCCAAAACCGCAACTTTCTTTGTCATAATCTTAATTATTAAGTGAAACAATAGTTATTTTCAGTAAGTTTATTACTTTTGTGCTGCAAAGTTAGGTTTCCTATTGGTTGTAAACAAGAAGGCACTTGAATGTTAGATAGTTACAGCGATGTAACCATTGTTGACGTTCAGACAATTAGTAAAAGTTAAAAAATGGAAAACTTTCATCATATAGGTAGTTGCCCGATACGGGATGTTTTGAGCAAGTTGGGAGATAAGTGGACAATGCTTATCATGGTTACATTAAAGACGAATGGTACGATGCGTTTCTGTGATATTCAGAAAACAATCGGTGATATTTCACAACGTATGCTTACGGTTACGCTGCGTTCGTTGGAAACGGATGGGCTGATAGTCAGGAAAGTGTATGCGGAAGTTCCTCCACGTGTGGAATATTCCCTTACGGAAACGGGATATAGCTTGATGCCGCATATCGAATCACTGGTAGGTTGGGCATTGGAGCACATGGCGGATATTATGGAACGGCGGGGAGTACGGGAAGAAGTAAGGTCATAAGCACGCTACACATTGTTGTAATATAAGAATTCAGATTCATTATGAACCGGAATTCTTTTTTATGAGATTTACATTCATTACACAGAATCGTAACGGACTTCTTATTTATTCTATATAAATTTGCGGCGCATTTAAAATAGATACGAGTATGATTAGACTGAATGTTTTTATTCAAGTAAGTGCGGATAACCGTGCTGCTGTAATGGAAATGGCAAAAGAACTGGTAGCTTGTTCCTTGAAAGATAATGGCTGCATTGCCTATGATATTTTTGAAAGTGCAACCCGTGAAGATGTTCTTATGATTTGCGAAACATGGAAAGACGAGGAATCTTTGGCTGCGCACGAAAAGGCTACACATTTTGTAACCTTAGTTCCTAAAATACAAGATATTGCCTCTATGAAACTGGAGAAATTCAGTTTCTGATGATATCGTTGCAGACATATTGTTTGGAAAAGTCAACCATTGTGTTGACTTTTTTGTTTTTACAGTTTATACGATAAGTGGTATGAAACAAATAATCTTTATTTTTGTAATGCTAATAAGTTGCCTGTCCTGTGCCGGTAAACCGGCAAATCAGGCGGAAAGGAGAAGTGATATGAAGCCAATGAAAGAGATTTATCTGGCAGGGGGATGTTTTTGGGGAACCGAACATTTTCTGAAACAAATAGAAGGGGTAGAAGTTACCCAAGTGGGATATGCAAACGGGAATATAGCCAACCCTACCTATCAACAGGTGTGCACCGGTACTACAAACTTTGCCGAAACAGTAAAGGTACAGTATGACCCCGATAAGGCAGACCTGCCTTTTCTTATCGACCTTTACTTCAAAACAATTGACCCTACCAGTCTGAACCGTCAGGGAAATGACCGTGGAACTCAATATCGTACAGGCATCTATTATACAGATGTCGTGGATCTGCCTGTTATCCGTGAAACCGTTAACCGTCTGGCAGCCAACTATACCCGTCCGTTGGAGGTAGAGATTGAACCGTTGAAGAATTTTTATCCGGCAGAAGAGTATCATCAAGATTATCTGGATAAAAATCCGGGTGGCTATTGTCATATCAATCCTGCGCTGTTCGATCTGGCACGTAAAGCGAAGATGAAGAAATCGGTGGCTGCTTACAGTAGGCCTGATGATGCAACTTTGCATTCGCAACTCACCGCAGAACAGTATGCTGTTACTCAGAAAAACGCCACCGAACCGCCTTTCCGTAATGCCTACTGGGATGAATACCGTCCCGGCATCTATGTGGATATTACTACGGGTGAACCTTTGTTCGTCTCTACCGATAAGTTCGATTCCGGTTGCGGATGGCCCAGTTTTTCCAAGCCGATTGACCGCAAACTGATTCAGGAGAAAGTAGATACCACTCACGGAATGGTACGTACGGAAGTCCGTAGCAAAACAGGTGATGCCCATTTGGGACATGTCTTTACAGATGGTCCTGCCGATAAAGGCGGATTGCGTTATTGTATCAATAGTGCCTCTTTACGTTTTATCCCTAAAGACAAGATGCAGGCAGAAGGATATGGTGAATATTTAGAACAGGTAAAATAACACACAATGGATATATTATTAATAAGTAATGAAGATACGTGCCGTAGCCGTATCGCACAAGAACTCCTGTACGCATTTGGCAGAGGGATGAATATTTCTACGGCAGGAGTTATGGAAGGAAATTGCGTTCCCGATGCTGTATGCAATGTGATGGAGCAAAACGGTTATGGCATATCGTGTAAAAAGCCTTCCGGTGTCGGAGTATATGCACATCGGTCATGGGACTATGTTGTTACCTTGTGTAAAGAAGCTGAGGAAGAACTGAGCTTCCTTACCCTCAATGCCAAACGGCAAGCGCATTTTAACTTTGAAGACCCTTTTAAAAATCGTTTTCAAAGTGAGAGTGAACAAGAGCAACAAATAGCAACCCTCTATGAAACAATGTATCGACAACTGTACGAGTTCTATCGCGATGAATTGAGTGAGCAACTATTGCCTCGTTGTACATGCGGTGCAAATACTTATTGCCGTTGCGAATAACGAAATATTTGTTTTTTTGACTGCTTACGCTATTCAATCTTTGTCCGAATATCATCGTCTCTGGTATGTATAGTTTGGGCTGTAAATGTCCTGCTCCGGAATGTTGTTTTCGGTGGAATATAATGTTCTTAGGGATTCTTCTTTTTCTAGTAAAGGGCAGCGGTATTTATAAGTATGATTTAATTATAAATATCTGGATATAAAATAGTCAATGCCTTATAAAGGTTTGTCTCTTTGACAATAGTCTCCTCTTTATTATCAAGTTTGATTCCCGGTTCTCTCTGGCATAGATACGTTCTCATGCTTTGTCCTTCTTTTGTATGGAAATTATCTAAAGCCATATCAATGTATCCCCAATAATTATTTAGGGGATGATTGGATACACTGCGTATACTGTTTATACGCGATTTCCAATTAGGATGATTGGTGAAAGTAATGCGGTTATTCCTGATGTCTTCAATCAGGCACACTGCTTGGATAATACTATTACTTAATATCTCTTTTAAATCGATGTTTAGTGTATTGTTGAATAGTTTGTCTAAACAATAAAGTTTCATTTTCGTAGTATTTGTCAGACTATTGTCTTTTTGCCAATCTTCCATTTTCTTGTGCCTGTATCCTAACTCCCATAATAGAAGTAGAAACTCCGGATGATATATTCTTCCGACTTCCAGCCCTGTTTGTAACTTATGAAGTGTATTAGGGGCGTGTATGGCATCTCTAATTTCATTAGCTTCATCTTTTATCAGTAGGTTGAGAATGGAAGAAGAGTGTTTGTAATCAGCGAGGTAAAACAATGCCTCAAGAAATTCTTCGTGGGGAAATGTATGCCATAGTGTATTGATTTTCTCTTCAGCAGTAGCACCGGCTATGTGATGATATCCCCAAACCGGACGTTCTTTCTCTATACTTGTGCTTAATGTTTCCAACACATCTGATAGTTCGGTTTTATGAAAAAGGGAGATAGCCGTTTGGCAACGGTCGGGCTGTTCGTCTTCTAAGAAGTGGACAGTCGGTACTTGCAATTGAGGATAGAGCAGCTTTAATATTTTGTATTCTTTGGGTTTCTTCCATTCTACAATTTCATTTTTATCTAATTTGTTGTGTTTTCTTAGGAATGACTCTGCTTTATAAACCTCTTCCCATTTACCGCTTTGTTTGAGTGCTGCCTCACAAAATATCCAATGATTTTTGTAATGGGTTATTGCGTTATTAGCGATACATACCCATACATTGGTTTGAAAACTGAAATACTCGGGTTTGTTGGAAAGTAATGCTTCAATCGTATAAATTGTTCCTGAAAGGTCTGCTCCGGAAGTAATTAGAGATGTTATTAGTTCAGCATGCCCTTCCTGATACAATTTGAATGCTAATCTGGAGAAAGTAGCATAATATTTATAAGTGTCGGCGGGGAACTGCTCTTTCATGATTTTTCTATCTTCATAAGTAATTTGATAACCACATTCGAGCAATTTGACTAAGTCTTGAATACCGTAAGGGTAGTTGTTTATGAATTCTTGGATTATGCTGTGTCCGTTTTTCTTTTCATAAGGTAGTTCCAACTGGAATATATTTTTATTATTAGTTGAATTATCCATCGTTTATATAATTTGAATTTGCTATTTAATGAGTGTAAAAGTATAAAAATCAAAGTGTTTATTTTCTTATTGTGGCATTTATTTTTCATGATGTACGAAATGTTTGGAGAGCTACTATTAAATAATGTGTTATTTGCTCTCAAAAGAGTTGATAATCTGCCGGCCGATATGCATTTGGCTTTTAAACGAAAACAGTTGTTCGGAGTTTACTCGAACAACTGTTTTTGTACTTTTGAATTTTAATCTCTCATGCTTTGGGAGTAGGCATTGTCAATCGTCGATATCGATTACTCTCATTTGAGAGTCGAATGTAATTTCCCAACGATTGGACAATTTTATTTCATATTCATTGTGATCGAATTCTATTTCGAGAATTCTTGCATCCGGATAGTTGGTCTTTACATAATTACGGATTGCTTCCGGTACAACTTGTGCGGGAACTTCACTTTGCCTGCATCGTACTTCTTTCCACTCTCCCGCTTTATCGAATTCTACTTTTTCTCCATTTGTAAAGACTACATCATAGCTTTTGTAGAATACTCCCGATTCCATTTTGGCTAATGCCACTTTATGGTTTTTGAAATGAGTCTTGATAAATGTCTGTGCTTTTACCGGTAACTGATTTACCTGTATCGGTTTATCGTTATCTGCCATTACCATTGTGTGCACTGCAAACATACAAACTAACATCATAATAAACTTTTTCATACTTCTTTATTTTTAATGATTAATACTTTATTTGTTTTCGTATTGCAAAGATGGGAAAGGAATCTGGAAAGAATTGGGAAAAACAGAAAAAAGTCTGATTTTTTATTTTGGTGTTTGTTTTGTGCTTTTCTAGTCAAGAATGTTTATTCTTTATTTGTAAATATTTGTTTGAAATAAATATTGCTTTATTTTTGCAGGTGGTTTATTGTGAGCCGCATCTGTACCGAGGTAATGAAGCTCCCTGAAACACCTTCATAGATAATGAATAATGATATAGAAGCAGTTTGTTATGGCAATGAAAATATTAAATAGATTTATAGATGACTGTGTGAATGTTTTTCAATATCGGTTTATGGACACTTTTCAATACTTTAAAGAAAGGAACAAGAATAAATATTTGGGAGATAGGTTTGAAGAGTGGGTTGTGAAAAATTCTAATATCAGTAAAGATGGGTGCTCTGACTTGAATGCAGGAAAAATATTCTGGCGGTTTCTGGATTGGCGAGGCGATAAGTATGTTGAGGGATACCGGCCTCTGTCTTCTTCATCTCCGGATTTGTTATTGGAATGTGCTGTAGATAGGAGCAGGATTTATAAGGTCGGAGAGATAATAGCCGTAGAATGTAAATGGAGAAGTAAAGTAGGATTTTATCTTGAGAGGAAGGATATTGAGAAGTATGAGGTGTATATGAATATTAACCAACTGAACCGTCCGATAAAAAGTCTGTTTTACGTTTTTGGCTTTGGGTGGGTAAATGGTGCTCCGGAGCAAGTTTATGTGGCTCCTGCACAGGAATTATACGATTATAACAAGGACACTGGTCAAGTAACGTTTCCTGCCAAAGAAAGTGAAAGCGAGAAGCTGGAACGGTTGAAGCGTTTTAAAAAGAAGGATAATAGATGTTTGATGTATATAGAGTAATCTTTATTTAATTTATTTCCTGCTATTCTCTTCCATGACACTCAATGCAAATTTTATGATGAAGAGAAGTACTACTCCTATTACGGCATACATCGACAATATGAATAAGGAAAACATTACCGGGAAATAGATTACACATACCAATAGAAGACGTTTACGGCTCTGCCGTAGCACGGTAACGAACTGGATGAATTGAATAACAATCATAATAATGGCATATACCAGTGAAAGTGCCGTCATAAAGTGCCAGAAGCCGAAGTCGAAACATAACGCTCCCCATATGTTATTCTTGGGAAACATATCCAGCGGGCTGCTGAATGGGATTTTGATAATCATCACTACCAATGGAACAAGAATAGCGTATAAGGAATAGCCTAAATCCATTGGCAATGCATTACGTCCTATCCAGGACAACACATTCTTGAACAATATAAACTCTTGATATACAACAAACATGCTTCCCAGAATTATCAGCGCCATATTTCCCAGATTATTTTCTACTAATTGAAGCGATGATAACATCCCTGCCCGTGAGTGAATCATCCAGGCGAAAATACACACAGTCATGGAGAGAAGGGTAGCAAATGATATTCTGTTGAATGCTTTCCATGAAAGATATTCACCATTCGAAAAAAGTGCTGTAAAATTCAGTACCGTTGCCAAAATTGTCAGGGCAGAAAGTGTTGCCGGAAAGATATACTGTGAGTCAATCATAGTTAAAAGGATTTGGTAAGGCCATTAACAAAAAATCCTTGAATTTCAATGAAATTCAAGGATTACATCATTTCTTAAAAGTGGTGCCACCAGGAATCGTGCTAAATTCACAAGTGGCTGTATATCATCACTTTTAAGAAACGTCACAAGAGTAATCTCCTCCTATTGCTCCACCGTTGGACTTCTGCGTTTCGCACATCGTTGCAGCGGATGATTTCTTGGCACAAAGGTAGTGAATTACTTTGAATTATTGTCTTTCAACTTCTTTATTTCTTTATCAAAATCACTTTCTAACAACTCCATTTCACGTTTGCGATAGATTTCAAACTCTTTTTCCGCTTTTTCAACTGCCTGTTTATGCGAGATGTTTCCTTTGCCAATCAAGACTTTCCGTTTATGGGCAATAATTTGGTTATCCAGTGCTTCTATCCAATCTTTCATTGTCATAGGATTCATTTCCAATGCTTGGAACTCCGCAAAATCCAAGAAACCTGAAACAAGCAGATTCAGACGTTGAAGCTCAATCTCAGACAAATAGTTCTTGGCAATCTTCACATCATCTTTGGTTACATAGTTGCCCTTGAAGTTGGTCATCCCGACAAAAGGCTTTTCATTATCCACACGATTGTATATGATTTCAGCAGCCGTATTCTCGTGAACAGCATAATGCAGCTTGTTTTGCACGGTGGCGAAAAACATCTTTGTCATACTGTCGCGTGGGTCATAGTCTGTTGCAGTGGCATATATATCGGTGATTTGCTGATAAAAGTTGCGTTCGCTACTACGAATGTCCCTGATGCGCTGCAAAAGTTCTCGGAAATAACGGTTCCCTCCTTGCTTTAATCGTTCGTCATCCATAGCGAATCCCTTTTGGATATATTCGTGAAGCCGTTGGGTAGCCCAGCGGCGGAAACGGGTAGCCACCTGCGACTGAACACGATAGCCCAAGGCGATAATCATATCAAGATTATAGTGGTCGATGTTACGTTTTACCTGACGATTACCTTCCTGACGAACTAACAAGAATTTCTTGTTAGTTGCCTCTATGGTCAGTTCACCATCTTTATATATGTTGTCCACGTGTTGGCTGATGTTCTGTTGGGTAGTACAATATATATCCGCCAACTGATTTTGTGTCAGCCACAAGTCCTCATCGGCGAAACGCACGGACACACGTGTTATCTCGTTATCGTCCTGATAGAGTATTATTTTGTTTTCTTCGTTCATAATTTGATGCGGAAGTGATTGATTTCTTGGTACAAAAGTACTGATTTAGTACGAGAATTCATCACGTTTCCGGCTTTTTAATCCACTTTTCTGAGAAACAATGCGATAGATTCAAAATAGAAGTATTATATTTGCATTATAAATCAAAGTATTGTAATTAACAGGCAAATTAAGATGTATGGAATCTCAAAAAATCAATAGGCTGAAAGTTGTGTTAGTCGAGAATGGTAAAACCGGAAAATGGCTCGCTGAGCAGGTCGGGAAGAACGAAGCAACCGTTTCACGATGGTGTTCCAACAAGATGCAACCCTCTCTCGATATGCTTGTGAAAATTGCAGAACTTCTGAATGTTGACCCTCGAGATTTGCTCATTCCACAAAAATAACAATCATAATTAAAATTCAACTAATGAGTAGCGAAAAAAATGCACCACGATATTTTATGCACAAATACTGGGGTAAAAAGCCTGCTTTCGGTATTAGCCCTTTAATTGACAAATACACAAATCCAGGAGATATGATTATTGATCCTTTTTCAGGTTATGGTGTATTCTGTTGCGAGGCGTATCTTAAAAATCGTAATGTAATAGCTAATGATTTAAACCCTATTGCAAATTTTATTGCTCATAATTTGTTTTCTAAAGATGTCAATATATCTCTCGTAAAAAAAACATGGGAAAATATTAAAAAAGAGCTATCATTGTATGTGGAACAATGGTATAAAATAACTATTGATGGTATCCACTATTACCCTATATCAGTTTTAAGAAATAAAAAAGGATTGCCGATACAATTCACTTTTAAGGACGGTAAAAAGACCTCAATAAAAGATATTCCTGAAGAACTTGCCAAAGAATACTGTGTGTATGAAAATAATTATATTATAGAAGATTGGTATCCCGTAGTTCCTATTATTGAGAATTCAAGAATATCTGCCCATCCCAATATGGCAGTTGAAGATCTTTTCACCAAAAGAACTCTCGCTTGTCATGCCAAATTATTTTCATTGATAGAAAAATATGCGACAGGCTCGGTTAAGAACTTGTTTCTAATTGCTTTTACAGCAAATTTGGCAAATTGTTCAAAACTTGTTCCTCCAATAAAAAGTAGAGGAACTCTTTCTCAAGGCGCATGGATGACAGGGTTTTACATAGGCGAGACTTATATAGAAAATAATGTATTGCATTACTATGAAAACCGCATTAACAAAGCTATCAAAGGAAAGGAAGACTATTTAAAATTTTTTTCTGGTGATTTGCTAACTGAACCCATACAATCAACTTATCAAATTACAAATTTTGATGCAAAAAAACTACAGTTTCCTGATAAATCTGTGGACTATGTATTCACTGATCCACCTTATGGAGATAGTGTACCATACTTTGAGCAAAGTATTATTTGGAATTCATGGCTTGGTTTTACTCCTGATTATCAGCAGGAAATAGTAATTTCAGATAGCAAGCAACGTCAAAAAAATATTGATACTTTCGAAAACGATATCAATTCAGCTTTTTCAGAGATTAGAAGAATATTAAAGGACAATAAGTATTTTTCGCTAACATTTCATTCTTTATCGGGGTTGGAATGGAAAACTGTAAGTAATGCGTGTGTATTTAACAACTTTAATGTTGTAGATTATGAGTGGTTGGAACAAAAAACATACCCACCAAGACAATTAAATCGAGTTAAGTCGATAAAAGGAGATGTTCTTGTGACTTTCCGCAAGAATCCAGAGCCTGCCCATCTGTATATTTGCGATGATCAACACTTCACTAATATTGTTGTTGATTTCATAACGGAAACGATTCAAAATGGCATTACAGATACTAATGGTATTATGATGGCCATAATGGAATGGATATTACGAAACATGATTATGATTGGTAATGTTGACGTGTTTATGATATTAAACAAAAAATTTCAAATTAGAGACAATGGGCAATGGAGCCTTAAATAAAACTAAAAACATACTTCTATTATATTTTGATATGACAAACTTTGAGAAGTGGGACAAAGAGTTTCGCGCACAAAATTTATATGCATTCAATAACAACGAGAACGCATTGTTGTACTTGAAGGTTAGGGCCGTATGCCGAGGAAAGCAGATAAAGCAATTTATCGAAAGAAACAATATCGAACTAAAATCGACAAAACTCAACGATCAGTTCGCTGAGTTATTTTCTGTGATGGAGAAAACATCTAATAGTATGAATATGCTTGATGCTTATTTACGTGACAGGAACAACGAGTGGTATCACACGATGGGGGTTGACGAAGAAAAATTAAAGAGCGGCTTACGTCAAATTAATAACTATGAGTGGGGCGGTGATCAAGAGAACTCACTTGACCAATATCTCGTTAGAAGATTCATCAAGGTTATAAGTGACTTTGATGAACTTAAAAGTAAGGCAGATGCTATTGCAACAAACGCTTGGAAATTTGTTCAAACAAGTTGGTACAATAACTGGACTTCTTATCTTATTGAATCGATATTCAAAAAACATAGGCGTGTTTTGTCAGCGGTTGGTGAGATTAAAAGCGTTGATTTCTTTATTGACAATAATCCTGTAGACTTGAAAGTCACTTACTTCCCCGGAGCGTACATGCAAGGTAAATTAAAGGATATTTTAGGTAATTCCGAACTTACATGGCTTAAGCGTAAAGCTAAATTGTTCAATATTTTACCTGATAAAAACCTTTCTGATTCAGAACAATATAATTTTCTTAAAGAAGAACTTGAAAACAATGGACATCCTGAAGTGATTGCACAACTTGCAGCGACAAGAAAGCAAATTGTTGATTATGTTCGTGCAAATCCAGAAAGTTTAATGAAATGGCTTTACGAGAATCAAAGTCCACGCTTGTTTGGTGCAGAGAATCGCTTATTTGTTATTCTCATAGACTCAACAGATATGGAACAATCGTGGAAAATGAAGCGAGCATTCTCTTTGATTGAACCCAAAGTAAATGACTATCTTAATAAATTCAATGCACATTCATTGAAAAAAATTGATTTTACATTCAACAAAAAGTCTTATGAGAGTCTTGCTGACATAATTTTCGTCGTTAAAGAATAACAAAAAAATAAATGAGCAAAATTAATATTGAGGGAATCGTTAAGGATATTAATGTTAGAACTACCTATCTGACTCCTTTGGTTGAAGCTGTATGTAATTCAATTGATGCAATTGATTATGTGTTAGGCGGAAATATTGACATTGTTATAAAACGTGAGAATTTTCTCCCTGGAACTGGTACTCGTGCAACAGCCAATATTATTGGTATAGATATAATAGACAATGGCGTTGGATTCACAGAAGAAGACCGTGAATCCTTTGACACATATAAAAGTGGATTGAAAGCCACACAAGGCGGCAAAGGATTTGGCAGGTTTATGTATCTCAAATATTTTAACGATGTCACAATAGAAAGTGCATATCACATTAAGGATGGTATGATGGAAAGAACGTTTCGCTTTGGCAAAAAGTTATCGTTGAAGAAGAAGTAAGACCGTCGTTATTAACAAAATCTGGTACCACCTTACATCTTGCTGGGGTTAAGCCTAATAAAATCACAGATAAGGGGATTGATGTAATTGCTCGGAAGTTGGTTGAAAAACTTCTTGTTTTCTTTGTCGATTCAAATAAACCTGCCCCAAAGATTACTATTATAGAGGAGGATAAATCAGATATGGTCGTTCTTAATGATTATATTGGGCCGGAAAGTGATATCATTTCCATTGGAGAGAAACCTGTTGAGGTCGTTTCCCATAAAACAGGAGAAGTTTTTAATTTTAGTGTACAGGTCTATAAAATATATTATTCTCCAATTACGAGTCGAATAAGTCTTACTGCAAATAAACGAGAAGTAACAGATACACCTATTCATCAGTACATTCCAGAGTTTAAAGAAACTTTGTTTGAGGTGACTTCTGGGAAACAGAAAAACTACACCGTAAAGGCCTATGTGCTTGGAAAATTTCTTGATGATAGTGTTCCAGTAGAGCGAGATGGATTTAAAATAAATCCAGAAAGACTAGGCAAAGAAGAAGGTGAAATCATTGCAGATGTTTCAGAAACTGAAATAGAAAAAGCTGCTGCCAAAGTTGTAAAAGAATACTTTGCAGGAGAAGTAGATAAACGCTCAGAAGAAAAACGAGCCAAGATAATTAACTATATTAACGAATCTGCTCCATGGCATCGCTCACTCATTAATGATGTAGATATAGATTCAATGCCGATGGGAATTTCAAATTTTGAACTTGAAATGCGCTTTCAGAAAGCAAAATATGAAAGAGAAAGAGAAATAAAAATTTCTATACATGAACTACAAGAAATTGCAGAAAATGAGGATAATGACATTGATTTTCAAAATCAGATACATGAACTGACAGCAAAAATTTCTATTGCATCAAAGAATGATTTGGCTCATTACGTATGTACCCGTAAAAAGGTAATAGAATTATTTGATTCCTTTCGTAAGAGAAAAGATGACGGAACTGCCTCATATGAGTCAACTATGCATAATTTGATTTATCCAATGGGATACAATTCCGAAGAACTTGATTATGAAGACCACAATCTTTGGCTTTTGGATGAACGTCTTGCTTTTTCTAAGTTTACAGCTTCTGACTATAGTTGAATTCAAACGGCCTAAACGAAAAACTTATACAGATTCGGAAAATCCCATAACACAGGCTCTTAAATATGCAAAACAGATTCAAGAAGGTAAGTATGAACTCCCTTGTGGCATTGAACCAATCAAAGCAAATAAAGAGTCTACACCTATTTTTATTTACATTGTTTGTGATATTGTTCCCAAAATAGACGATTTCGCAGATTGGTCCAATTTAACAAAATCTCCCGATGGAGAAAGATATTTTGGATTTATCAAAAACAGTAATGCATATATTGAGGTAATGAGTTATAAGAGTCTTATTACTCATGCCAAGATGCGAAATGCTATTTTCTTTGAAAAACTTGGGATAAACAATTGTTAGGCCCAAGTAATGCATTTATATATCTAAAATGAACCATTGTATTTCAGACTCTTTTTAATGAATTCAATTGAAGCATGTTTGATACAAATAGGAAAATGGGATAAGTTGAAAACAAATTGGCTAAATTATATGCCTATAAAACTTCTTTTTTTTAGAGTGCTATGACAATTGACGATATAAAGAAACTGGTGTCAGCCGATGAGTCGAGAACTCTGGAACTGAAGAAGACTACCGGAGAGTTGAAAGACGGTATGCACTCTGCATGTGCATTCTTGAATACAGAGGGCGTTAGCTGATTTTCGGTGTAGCACCAAAGTCTTTGAAGATAATTGGACAAGAAGTGACAGACAAGACACAACAGGAGATTGCTCAGGCTTTGGCAGGACTGGAACCTGCGCTAGATGTGCGAGTGGCGTATGTTGATGTGCCGGAGCGTCCGGGCTACCAAGTTATAACTATGCACTTTGACGGATGGGTATGGGGTGAGCGTCCGCATACGTTTCATGGCTGTCCGTATTACAAAGTCGAAAGCACAACGAAGGTCATGCCACAGATATGTACGATGAACATATCCGCGCCCACCAGCCACAGATGTATGTGTGGGAACGACTGGCGGCTGATGGTGTGACGTTAGCAAACCTTGATGAGAGTTTGATTCGTAATTGCATCCGTCGAGGTATTGACGGTGGACGTATTCCTGAAACTGCATTGTATGAGCCGACAGGGGATATTCTTTCAAAATGGAAGCTGCTTAAGAATGGTGTACCGACAAATGGAGCGGTATTGCTCTTTTCCAACAACATTGACGAGTACCCGCAGTTCACTCTAAGGATGGCGCGGTTTGTGGGTATGAACAAAAATATGTTCCGTGATAATCAACGAGCCGAAGGAAATTTCTTCAAACTTCTGGATGCCGGAGTTGCGTTCTGCTTCAAACATCTTTCTCTCAGCGGCAGGATTACAAACCATAGCCTTGAACGAGAGGAACATCTTGAAGTACCTTATTATGCGTTAAGGGAGGCTCTTATCAATGCTCTTTGCCACCGTCATTGGGAAAGGTATAATTTGACCATCAGTCTTGCCATCTATGATGACCGCATCGAGATAGCAAGTCCTGGCACGTTTCCACCACAGATTACTGCTGAAAATATCAAGGAACCTCACGAATCATATCCTCATAACTTGAAAGTGGCGGAAACTCTTTATCGGATGACTTATTTGGAAAACTGGGGCAGCGGAGCAAGGTGCATCATGGATGCCTATAAAGCACAAAATGTCGAAGAGCCAACATGGCATGACAATGGAAGCTTCATCACCGTCACTTTCAAACGACCTGATTTCATACCCGGCACAGCAAAGATAGATAAGGAGGACAAGAAAGCAACGAAAGAGGACAAGTACCCCCTAAGCACCCCACAAGTAGAATTACTCATTCAAAAAATGAGCGATTCTTATATGTCTCTAAGGGATATGGCGGATGTATGCGATATTAAGGACTTAAAGTATTTCCGTGAAAGCTATATCACCCCTGCATTGGAAGAGGGACTAATTGAATGACTTTATCCTAACCAACCGAAGCATCCAAAACAGTAATACAAGTTGACAGAAGCGGCTAAAGAATGGCTGACGGGGAAGGTCTAATAAAATCTTTGCCATATAACCGCATCGGAATGACTGCCATATTCCGATGCGGTTTTTAATTGTTCCGATACTTGCTTGGCGGTATCACAAGTTAGTAACTGTCATATTGTTGCTATTTCGCCTCCATATCCTTTGATAATTCTACAATCTCACGGCTCAGTTTAACAAGGTCAATGGTGCACTTCTCCAGCTTGTAGAGCAACGCCATCGCCTTCTTCTCCGAGAAGTAGATGCGCAGCTCCTTGACGACCTGATTGTAGTTCGTGCCTATGCAGCGGAACTGAGCGTGGAAGTCCGACAGCTTGGTGTAATAGTCCAGCATCGTCTTGTCCACTTTCAGCACCTTGAACTTCTGACCGAAGAAGTGAGCCTTTAGGAAAACCGAGCGTGCATAGACACCCGATTCCTCGAACATGGAGAGGAAATCATTCCACTCCGAATCGTCAAAATGCACCATGATGCAATGCGTTTTCGGATTCAATTTGGGATTTCTCCCTGACTTACCTTTTTCTTTTGGCATAATACTTTGGATTTAGCGGTTTGACGGCATAAGCCGCCGCTTCAAGGCACATACACCGTAGGTCTGAAAGGCTTCCCGACTTCGGAGGGTAAGCCCGCCCCCTGTAGGGGCAAGGCGTTTTCCGTGGTTACTCAAATCATTTTGAGTAAATACAAAACATACCTTGCTATGTTCAGGTGAACATAAAAATCCGTTAGGGGACGGATGGGGAAGATACTTCTCTGGACTCCGGCTGCGCCACCATCGGCGAACCCTGCTGTCCGGGGCAAAGTTACGCCATTAAAGCGGTATCGGACAGATGATTGACCCAGTCAATGACTACCAATCGACACAACGTGCTGCCACTTACTTGGGAAGTGATACAAGTTCCAAAATATCGTTGTTTATTTGCATCGTGATTCAAGAAACCAACGATTTGAAGATATGAGAAAAGGAACATTCAAATACGCGGAAAACCGCTTCTGCGGATACTTGCCGAAGCGGATACCCGAACCGTCGGAAACCCGGTTATCCGATAATTCGGTGACGTATGGATTCAATGAATTCATGACGCAATGTCGTCAATCATTGCTTCTTTGTAACATCATTTCAGTGCTGAACCTGACAGGCGGCAATCTGTCTGTATGTGTCATCACGGAAACGAAAAATCATCAACCATTAAAAAAGAAAGACAATGGAAATCTTATCAATCGAGAGAAAGACCTTTGAGGAACTGGTCGCCAAGTTCGACCGCTTCATCAGCCGGATGGATGCCATCTGCCATAGGTACGGCAAAAAGAAGATGAGCGAGTGGATGGACAATCAGGACGTGTGTCGGATGCTCAACATCAGCCCACGCACATTGCAGACGCTTCGGGACAACGGCACGTTGGCTTATTCACAGATAAACCACAAGACCTATTACCGACCCGAAGACGTGCAAAGCATCGTTCCCATCGTAGAGAACAGGCGAAAGGAAGCGAAGTTCAAAGGCAGGACTATCTGATAACTAAATATAGTAGCAACAACAATTCCACTAAATTCAAAGTAATATGAATGAACTGATTAACAAAGAAAACGAGTGGATAATCCACTTTATGGGCAGTCTCGACCGCCTGCTAGACAACGTAGAGCATTTGACCGCCAACTATCGCCCGACACTGAACGGGGAGCGTTTCTTCACCGACAAGGAGGTGTCGGTTCGGTTGAAGGTGAGCCGCCGGACACTTCAGGACTACCGCAACGAGGGACGCATAGCCTACATCCAGTTGGACGGCAAAATCTTCTACCTTTGCATCCGTGCATCGGGAACAGGCGGCTGACGGGATGAGCCTCAACTATACCATAAGTTGCTCCCTTTTCCACAAGATAAGAACAACGTGACCGGGCTTCCTTTCTTGGTGGCGCAGATTTTATTTATTACGAACCGTCTGAACAGGATACTTTCTTTACTGCATATTCTGAATGCAATGGCGATAATCATTTCAAGATTATACACATCATAGCTGATACCGTCAGGTTGCTTGATATACTTCATCGTATCAGTTTCCGTCAGTTCCTTGTTTTTATAGATTACTCGTATCGCCTTGCGGATGTCGCACGAGAATACCCCGAACAGGTCGGCAATCTTAAACTTGGTCATCCATACAGGAGTAGCAGGAATGGATACTATCCCCATTTCACTGATTGTTATAATATTTCTGTTCAGAATCAAAGACTTTTTAATAAGGTACTTTTCACATTCATCATATCTTTGAGGATGGAAGAATCCAGTACACGGGCATAGTGCTGGGTCATTTTTATATTGGAATGACCGAGCATTTTCGCCACATTCTCAATGCTTACGCCATTGGCGAGGCACACAGAGGTCGCATACGAATGTTTGGCGATGTGCGTGGTCAAGCACTTTGAGATGCCACATAAATCGGCAATCTCTTTCAGGTAACTGTTCATCTTCTGATTACAGGGGACAGGGAGCAATACATTTTTCTTTTGGCAAGTCGGGTGGCTTTTGTATCTCTCCAGAATCTGCATCGGAATATCAAGCAATGGGATGTTACACATGTTCTTCGTCTTTTGGCGAGGCTTCCGAATCCAATAGTTGCCGTTGTTATCTTGAACGATGTGCTCAGCTGATAGTTGTTGCACATCTATGAACGCCAACCCAGTGAACGACGCAAAGATGAAAACATCTCGCACAACCGTAATCCTGTCAAGGGAAAACTCCTTGTTGTAGATACGGTGCAGTTCATCCAAGGTCAGAAATTCACGGATTACTTCCTTCTCGTGAAACTTGATTCCAATAAACGGGTCTTTGGTAATCCATTCGTTGGCAAGTGCGAGGTTGGTTATCTTCTTCAGGCACTTCATATAGCGGATGACTGTATTTTGCTGGCACTCCTTTTCCGTTTTGAGATAAAATTCAAAGGCTCGTATCAGTTCGCCATTGACTTCCGACAATGGCAAATCCTCCTTATCGTATTTCAGTCTGATAAGTTCCGCCAGATAGCGTTTGCAGCTTTCATAACGGCGGACGGTAATTAGCGCATAGTCCTTGCCTACAAGTTCACGGCATTGGTCATTATACTCCTGTATGGTTTTGATGAGTGTGCGGACTTACTTTACTTCTTCGTTAGCTCCGAAGAACTTTTCTTGCAAGATTCGGGCTACGACAGGGTGGTTCCGTTCCTCCAGTTCATCGAACAGCTTGCGCAACTTGATTTTGGCTTGCTCGATGTAAAGATTGAGTTCATAAGTTTTGCGGCTCTTGCCTTTGGCACACTCCTTCGCCTGATTCCACAGGGCGGGCTCAATGCTCATGCGGATATTGTTTTCCACTCGCGCACCGTTCATGGTAATGCGCATACACACGGAGGCTTCCCCGTTTTTCAGCAGTTTGGCTTTCTTGATGAAGAAAAGCACATTCATTGAGTTTCGTTTCAATTCCTACAGTTTTTTCGTTGGACAAAAGTAGGAAACCATGCACGCTTTCTTGATACGCAAAATATTGTAAATCAAAGAGAAATAATCTTGTTCGGTGGAGATTCACGCTCCACCTTTCTTGCCCTACCGGTTGGAACACCGAAAACGGTAATATTCTGCCGATTTTTGCGTTCCCTCGGAAAACAAAAAATCCCGATTTCGTTTGGAAATCAGGATTTTACTGCTTTTTGCTTTTCTTCAAAGTGGTGCCACCAGTTCTAATACAGATTGCGCTCATTTTCCAGTATTTTTTAACTAAAATAATTTGGTTGCTGATTTTCAGTTTTTTATCAGGCTATTTGTGATTTGGAACTTTCGTTATTATTTATAATATTTATAAAAATGGGGTGTCAATGTTTTACCAATGTTTTACCCTATAGCTTGCAAGCATAAACTGAATATTAAATTGAATTTAAAAATTGTAGTAATGACTGTAGCAAAATTTAAAACTGTAATTAGATTGGATAAGTTATCCAAATCTACAAAAGAAGCACCTGTATGTTTGCGCATAACCAAGGACAGGAAAGTGATGTACCAAACATTATTGTACCTTAATCCTATATATTGGGACGCTAAAGAGCAATGTGTAAGAAAACAGCATCCAAATGCGGGGGAGCTAAATGCTATTATCGCCCAAAAGAAAGCTGATTTGGAAAAGGAAACTTGTTTACTGATTTTGGCGGATAATTCCGTCAGTATAGCAACAATTAGAAACAGAATCAATAACAGAGCCTCGTTTGATTTATTCGAGTATGCCAATAAGTATATAGAACAATTATACAAAGAAGGAAAGCATGCTACATATAAAAAATACAAGTCAGTAGTTAAAAAGCTACGTTTTTATGTAGGCAAAGAAACCTTACCTATAAAGTCTATATCGTTAGATTTCATAATAAGGTATGAGAATTATCTGATGAATTGCGTTGGAAATAATAGAAATACAACTACTGTCAATTTGAAAACACTTGCAAAACTGGTAGGAGATATTTATCGGAACTATAATATAGATGAAGGGGGAAATCCATTTCGTAAAGTGAAATTCAAGCGTGAACAAACAGAAAGGACATTTTTGGAAATAGATGAAATACGTAAAATCCAAAACTTGAGGCTTAGATTACAAAGTCCGTTGTATGATGCACGAGAAGTGTTTTTGTTTGAGTGTTATACGGGAATTAGAATTTCTGATATACTAACCTTGAAATGGAAGAATGTTATGGATGATAAAATTTCTATTCGTATGAGAAAAACGGAAAAACCTTTAGTCATTCCAATGAATGATTATATAAAGACCGTATTGAATAAGAGACGTTTTGTAGTAGAGAATAACGGGGGAAAAATAACTTCGGAGAAATATGTTTTTAATATATTGAAAATAGATGTTGATGAAGTAAGTGCACAAGACGCGCTGAACGCAATAAGTTCCGCTACAACTATCATCAATAAGAAATTAAAAATGATTGCTGCAAAGGTAGGGATAGAAAAGAATATTTCTACTCATGTTGGGCGACACTCATACGCAACAGCATTGCTTACAAGTGATATTCCATTACCAGTAATAAAAGAAATGCTTGGGCATAGTGATATAAAAGTAACCCAAATCTATGCAAAAGTGGTAGATAGTAAAAAAGATGAAGTTGTAAATTGTTTAAATAAATTATATCATGGATAATTCAAACTTGTTTTTAACTTCCGAAGATGTTGCGGCAATTTTAATGGTTAGTAAGCGTACATTGCAGAATTATCGTTCTGAATGTAAACTAAAATATTATCGTATTAGTCGAAAAAAGATATTGTATCGTGTGGAAGATGTAGTAGAGTTTTTAAAGCAAAGTTCTTGTTGCTCCTATCAGAAAGATAGAATTAATGCACTTATAAAGAAATATATAGTGAAATACTAAAACTATGTCAACCTCATTTTTGTATTTTTTGTGACACACGAAAAAATGATTTTGAGGCACTAAAATGATAGTCGTGTAAAAAGGACTATAAAATACTGTTGCATAGTTATTTATCGGCTTTTTTATTTACTGGTTGACATAGACAAGTAGTAGAAAATGAGGATAAAAGGTGGTTGTGAATGACAATATATGAAAGTGATAGATAAATATATATCTGGAATTTTGCAGGTATACATTGAAGAAGTGCGTATTATTATTGTCTATCTGATTAATAGTATATTGTTATATTCGAGTGCTATTTACGTCAACCTTATTTATGGGTAAGGGGGAGAGAATTAAGAAAGATAAAATTGTAATGTATGAGCTACTTATATCCATAATAATATAAACTTATTGTTTGACGGGGTACCCTTAAATGTAGATGTAGCTATGAATACTGTGTGGGTACTACGTTTAGGCCAGAATGGAATTAGAGAAAACGAGATATTTATCATTGTTATATAAATAGTAAGTATATTTATGTATCTTTGCAGAAATCAAAATTGAATACAAGAAATAGATAGTTATTAATAACATACATATTGATTAAAAGCATTAGCTTTTATTCTTGCTTCTAAAAATCGCCAATTTTAAGAGCTGTCAAGAGTAAAGTGTTAGTGCCCATGCTTATGGCGTGGGCTTTACTCATTTGACAGCACGGTGTTTGGCGATACCATAGAAGCAAATGTAGTTTAGTCCACGTTTTTTTATGGCAGATGAAGAAAAATATACCAAGCTGATAGATGAAATTAAGATTCTCTATACAGAGCACCTTAATAAGCAAAATATCTTACGACTGGATAGGGAAAAGAAATTTTCTATTTTTTGCAATGAGTTACAAGATTTGTATGAGCAGGAAAAAGAAAAAATATATGATGTATATGTAAGACCATTCGTTAATCAATACTCTTTTTTACAAGAAGCATCTTCCCTGGAAGTCATAGGAAAATTAAAGTATGAGACTTATCATTCCTTATTTCTAAAGTATATATGGAGTTGCCAAAATCCATTTGGGGCTCAAATCTTAAAAGATTTTTTAATAACAATTGGGCAAGAAAAAAAATGGTTAAACACTTTATTTTGTCGTAATTATGAAGGATGTATAGAAGAACGGACAAAAGCATTAAGAAAAGGGAATGACAAAAAACGTATTGATTTGCTTTTTGTCGATAAAAAGAATGAATGGTGCATTGTCATTGAAAATAAAATAGATTCCGAGGTTCACTATTCGGGAAGTCAAAAACGTTCTCAACTTGATTCCTATTATAGCCACTGCGAAAAAACATATATGGGATATAATAAACTATATATTCTTTTGAGCTATAACAACAAAAACACATCACACGTTAAAGGCAATTGGATATACGCTGATTATTATACTGTATTCAAATCTCTATTAAAATATCACGCAAAAGATGACCTTATCAGAGACTACTTAAAAAGCCTCTTTAAGTTATTATTCTCGAATGATATAATGCTTAATAATGAGTATAACACATTGTACAGAGGAATGCAATTCTATAATAATATAATCTCAAATATAAAATGAACATGGAAAATTTATCTCCACTTAATGTAAAATGCTTCGCAAATATGCAAATGATATTGGACTCTCTTTCAGTCTCAATGCCAAAGCTGGGATCTCTAATGGACCCATTCTATGATAAGTTTGAAGAATTACTAAAAAAAGAATGTTTTCCCATTGGTTACGTTATTTCTGATAATTGGGAGCGAGGAACAATCTATGCTTTAGGACATAACACTGACTATAAAGGAAGATACTTAGAAGAAATAATACCAGAGATTCAGCTCTTATATACTATCCCAATAGAGCAAAATAAAAAAAGAAATCCTTTAAAATTCGAAATTGAATTTGGATACCTATGCGATGAGGAACAAAATACTATTTATTTCCAATTGTTTGAAGTTTCCGAAAAGATAGGAATAATAACAGAATCCTTCGCATCTGATTTGATTTTATCGATACCGAAGGACTGGCAAACAGGAATAACTGAAAATAGCGTATATGTCGAATTTACTGTAAATGAAAATATGTCAAAAGAAAAAATAAACGAATGTGCAGATATATTCAACAGACATGTACTATTACCTTTTATATATAAATTGAAGCAATAATTTTCTACGTTCTGTAATTACAATTATCAAACCTTGAACATGATAATTGGGTAATATAAAAACTATTCTATATTTTTGTAGAAATAGCTTTTTACAAAATATATATTTACACTTATGATAGACCGAATAACAATCTATATTAAAGATGTTGATTTTACATTAGTAGAAAAACGCTTAGGTTTAACTCCCTCGGGAATAGCTAAAGATAGTAGTTTTAATTATTCTGCAAAGATTAAAAATTTAAAAGTTAATTATAGAGGACGAACTTTATGGATTGAGGGCTCTTTACATAAATATGCTAAGAAGAATAACTATTCTTTGTTCACATACGATGAAGCTAGGAATGTTTTATATGAGTTATCTGATATTATAGGCATAGATTTACAATATTTTATTGTAACCAAAATAGAATTAGGTTTAAATATGTGTATGGTATATGAGCCTAAAAAATATATAGATATTATACATAGTTATCGGCATAATAGATTTTACTATATGACTCCTATGGCCGGGACGAGTAAAATACGTGGTTGCAGATGTAAGCTTTCAGAATATGAAATAAAGTTTTATGATAAAACTTTTGAGGTTATTCACTCTGATAAAGTAAAAGTTGTGGATAGAGATACAATTCCGATTAATATACTACGTTATGAATTAGCAATGAGTAGAAAACAACTGAAATCTATTGGCTTGAAAAATGTTACGGGAAAGAACTTATTGAGCCCATTACATTATACTCGTTTTAAACGGGTAATGACTCAAATCTATAATAAAATTGTTTTTAATGATGATACAATTAGTTATGCTGGAATGTTGGAAGATGATGTAAAAAGATATATCTTTGCAACATCAGAAAACTATGACCGTTATTTGGCATACCTTAAAGAGTATGTAAGTGAAGAAGCATATAAAAAGGAACGGCGTAGAACGAATATTTTACTTAAAAGGGTAGACTCTTTAAAAACAGGAAAATTAAAAACCGAATTAAAAACTAAATTTCAATTAGCAATATCTTTAATATAAAAGATGTAATTTTTCCCACTTCCAATATGTAGAAATAAATAATAAAGTAGAGTAGTGTGTTTATATTACATTAAAATGTAGATTATTCATTAGGGTTAAATACCTTTTTGTGATAACTGATTTTATTTTTTTAGATGAATCATATTTTTGGAGAATATCAAAATATACTAACTCAAAAGCAGTACTATCAATATATTCTACATCTTTTTTATATCCCGAAATAAAAGAGCATTCAGTACGGGTAATAAAATTTGTGATGTTCGTTTGCGTAGTGTTGAGTGTTGAACAACTTCCAAAATGAACTATAATGCCTCTTAGTTTGCCCTCTAATAAATTTGCAATCTCTTTTAGTGTGATATATTCATTACCGAAACAAATACAATTTTTACGACCGTGGTATGCAATATATAAAATGGCGTAATTTGAGTATCTCTTTTGCGTGAATGTTAGTAGTCCTTTTATAAATTCTTCTTTAGTGGCACATTTATGATAGATGTATTTCACTTTGGAGAAAGTATAGAGTAAATCTAACATGGGTTTAATACTTTGATTACTTCGAGGGTTCTTATTCCAATTTCCCTCTAAACAATAAATAAATTTATTGGTACATTTCATAAAGTAATATTATTAAAAACATTATAGAATCGTGGTAGGTCTTGCTCTCGGAGCACTTCATCATTGTATACTTCAAGCATTTGTATGCTACTATGACGACTGTATTTTGATACAGTGAGCAGCTCTCCTTTATAAGACTTGATTAGTTTAGTAATAAAAAAATGACGGAAACCGTGTGTGCTTCCGTCAATTTCTAGAGTAGTGAGAACTCGTTTTATTATTTCTCGAATGGATTTTGTTGTTAGGCGTGAACCGTGAGAGTAATTACTTTCACTTCGGAATAACGCCCCCTCGTGAAAGCGGCATTTATTTAGGTATGCTTTTGTCATTTTAACAGTGGTAGGGTGTAAATGAATTAGCTCTTTATCATCGTTTCCTTTGCCTATGATGTATGCAACTTTATTTTTCAAATCTATATCGGTAACATTTAAACGGACGATTTCTATTTGGCGTAAACCTTGAAAAATCAGAAGTGATAAAATAGTTTTTAATCTGAGGTTAGTTAATGTAGGTTCCAATGCTAAACAGTAATTTTGTATTTTAGTTATAGCTTCGTCATTTAGACCATCCTTTTTATGTAATTTACTTTGTGAGAAACTTTTTATATTATCAGTTATTTTTATTGGAATAACTTGTAATTTATATAATCCGTCTAAAAAAACTTTTGCTGCAATCAAGTACTTATTCTTTGTTGCAATAGTAAACGTGTCTATACTACCTAAAAAACGTTTATACTCTAAATAAGTATTGTAATTGATACCGTGAATTTGTGCATATTGAATGAAATGTTTAATTCGCACACTATATTCCTTGCGTGTGTTTTCTGAAACATCCAATACTTCGAATACTTGTCTTTGAAGTGGTTGCAGTTTATGTAACTGTACTAACTTCACGCTAACATCTGTTTTCATGCTTGTTTTTCTTTAAATGTTATCGTAAAGTTACGAATAATATTTATATTTGCAAACATAAATACTTGATATATAGATGTTTAGATTAAATATAAATGTTTTACCTATGTTTTACCAAAGACAAATAAAAAACGTTGCAAATTATTCATTTACAACGTTTTATTCTTATTTTCAAGTGGTGCCACCAGGAATCGAACCGGGGACACAAGGATTTTCAGTCCTTTGCTCTACCAACTGAGCTATGGCACCATTTCTATCTCTTTTGCGGTTGCAAAGGTAGTGAAAGTTTTGGACTATGCAAGAGGTTAAGAGATAAAAAACGCTGATAATTGGCTACGTGGCTAAGTATCAGCGTTTTTTATTTTAGAAAAAATACTGAAAAACTTTGTAAGAACATTGTTTGTCCGTTTTTTACTCGGCTTTTCAGCTCTACCCTTTGCTTTTCAGTTCTATTCTTTAGAATCTTCCATATCCTCTGTCGCCTCAAGTAGCAGATTCCTCTTTAAGCGGGTTCCAGCCTTGTGCTTTCAACTCAAATTCCTGTCCGTCGCGGGTGATAAGGGCACAACCTAATTCCGGTTTAGTGATATGACCTATCAGCTTGACACCTTCCATGTCAGACACTTTCTCATGGTCGGCAATAGGCACGGTAAACAGAAGTTCGTAATCCTCGCCGCCGTTGAGGGCGCAAGTCGTCAGGTTCATATTGAATTCCTCTGCCATAACAGCAGTTTGGTAGTCGATAGGGATATGCTCCTCATAAATGCGGCAACCGACCTTGCTTTGCGTGCAGATATGCAGTAATTCCGAAGATAATCCGTCGGAAACGTCCATCATGGAAGTAGGCTGAATACCTTCTTTAGCCAATTTCTGAATAATATCGCGACGGGCTTCCGGTTTCAGTTGCCGTTCCAGCAGATACTCTTTGCCTGCGAAATCTGGTTGTAAATCTTTGTCGCCACCTTTAAGGACGCTCTTTTCACGTTCCAGCAGTTGCAGACCCATATAAGCTGCACCTAAGTCACCGGAAACGCAGATAAGGTCAGTCTCTTTGGCACCGTTGCGATAAACGACCTTTCCTTTTTCACCTTCTCCAATGCAAGTGATGCTGATTGTGAGCCCCGTATAAGAAGAAGACGTGTCGCCGCCCACAATATCCACGCCATATTCCTCACAGGCAAGGCGGACGCCGGCATACAGTTCTTCCATATCCTCTACGCTGAAACGTTTGGACAGTCCCAACGAAACGGTGATTTGCCGGGGTGTACCGTTCATGGCATATATATCGGAAAAATTCACTATGGCCGCTTTATACCCCAAATGCTTCAAAGGCACATACGTCAAATCGAAATGTACGCCTTCCAGTAATAAATCGGTGGTAACCAGTACTTCTTTGTCCGCCGGGTAGGAGAGGACGGCGGCATCATCACCGATGCCGTACCGGCTTGATTCGTTTTTTAATTCGATACCCTCGGTCAGGTGGCGGATGAGGCCGAACTCACCGAGAGTTGCTATTTCTGTTCTCATCTTAATTAGTTGAAAGGTGAAAGTTGATAGTTGAAAGCGAATAGTTACTACATACTTACACTGCACGGCAACTTTCAACTCCCGACTATCAACTTTCAACTATTTGTTTACTTACGCTCTGTTAATCAACTCCCTCATAATCTCCGTCATCTTCGGCTGTGCGGCATCCGCAGCTTTCTGCACCTCTTCGTGAGACACCTCTACAATCTTGCCTTCCACGCCTAAGTCCGTGATAACCGATACGCCGAACACCTTGATGCCGCAGTGGTTCGCAACGATTACTTCGGGAACGGTAGACATACCTACCGCATCCGCACCCAGGATACGGAACATTTTGTATTCCGCCGGAGTTTCAAACGTAGGCCCTTGCGTACCGATGTACACGCCATGTTGTACTTTGATACCCTTTTTGGCGGCAATTGCGTCCGCCTTACGGATAAGTTCTTTATCGTAGGCCTCGCTCATATCCGGAAAACGCGGGCCGTAAGGAATATTCCTGCCGTGCAGCGGATGTTCGGGGAAGAAATTGATGTGATCGGTGATAATCATCAGGTCGCCGATTTCAAAATCAGGATTCGTACCACCGCTGGCGTTAGAAACGAATAAGGTCTTGATGCCCAATTCGCGCATCACACGCACCGGGAACGTCACTTCTTTCATGGAATATCCCTCGTAGAAATGGAAGCGTCCCTGCATGGCCAGAATATCTTTATCGCCCAGCTTGCCGCAAATCAGCTTACCGCTGTGTCCCTCTACCGTAGAAACGGGGAAGTTGGGAATATCCTCATACTTTATTTCATACTTCTCGGTAATCTCGCCTGCAAGGCTGCCAAGTCCGGTTCCGAGGATAATCGCTGTCTCAGGACGCGTGTGCATCTTACCTTTCAGATAAGCTGCGGTTTCTTGAATACGTTCTAACATAGCCAATAATGTTTTGGTTAAATATATATTGTTGATTTTGCAAAAACTCTATTTCGATGGGGAGTACATAAATGTACGGTTTCAGCGTTTCGTTCAGAGCCGGATGATTTTTCAGTCGGGTAGCATCCTTTTCCGTTGTGATAATCAGTCTTTTGCCCTCTTTCAACCGGGCAAATTGCTCCTCAATGAGTTGCAGGTCTTTTTCGCCGAAGTCGTGATGGTCGCCGAATTCCAGCAGATTGACATCGGGGGTGTACGATTCCACTTCTTCCACCAGCGGGGCGGGAGAGGCGATGCCCGTAACGAGTAGTACCTGCTCGCTTCCCGTACAGGATATTCTCTCTTTCGTCTTTTCGGGGAATAACGGTAGTAGGGAGCCATAGCGGAATCTGGAGAAATACAATTGCTGGTACGGATACAAATGCAGCCTTTTGGTAATAATGTTGAAGTCTATCGGCTTGATGTCATCCGGACACTTCGTTACAATGACTATCTGGGCGCGGTTCTTCCCGCAGGCAGGTTCGCGCAGTCTTCCCGCAGGCAGTAGGACATCATCACAAAGCAACCGGTGGTAGTCGGTCAGCAGAATATTCATTCCCGCCTTTACGTGGCGATGCTGGAAAGCATCATCCAGCAGCACTGCATCCACAGCGGGACTTTTCAATTTAAGCAACTGCTCGATACCATGACAGCGGTTTTCATCTACCGCCACCCGTATGTCCGGAAACTTGCTTTTTATCTGATACGGCTCGTCACCGATTTTCTGTACACTGCTCTCGGCGGTTGCCAGTACATACCCTTTACTTTTTCGTTTGTAGCCGCGGCTCAGTGTCGCCACATTTACGCCCTCATTCTGCAATAACCTTATCAGATACTCCGTATGTGGCGTCTTGCCCGTTCCACCTACGGCAAGATTGCCTACACATATCACAGGAACGTCAAAACTCTTTGACCGGAGCCAGCCCCAGTCAAAGAGTTTATTTCGCA